>VOFI01003316.1_pt1 | contig 80137 bp, 86 predicted proteins | sample 5384131 | NCBI WGS metagenome assembly VOFI01 (sample SAMN12384728, study PRJNA508395) | human gut metagenome | isolation source: healthy gut H | host: Homo sapiens
ATGGAGCAGATTGCACGCATCTGCTTTCCTGCGGCCAAACGTGTTACCGATCGCTTTCACGTACAGAAGTTAGCTTATGAAGCAGTGCAGGAGATGCGTGTAAAAGCTCGCTGGGAGGCTTTGGATGAAGAGTCCACTCAGCTTGCTTATGCAAAGGCCTGTGGAAAGATGTATCATGCACCTGTTTTCGCTAATGGAGATACAAGAAAGCAGTTGTTAGCAAGAAGTATTTATTTGCTTTACAAGAAGGAATCCTTATGGACTCAGTCTCAAAGAATACGGGCTGAAATTCTTTTCAAGGAATATCCCGATATAAAGAAAGGATATTATCTGTCTATGCGGTTAGGCTTAATCTATCATCAGTGTAAGTTTAAGGATATTGCTTTGACAAGGCTGGCAAGGTGGTATGATGAAGTAGATAAATCAGGGTTCCTCACCTTTGGAAGGGTCGCACGTTCTATACAAACACATTATCTGGATATAATCAATTTCTTTGAAAGGAGGGCAACCAATGCCGAAGCTGAGTCATTCAATGCTAAAATCAAAGCATTTAGAGCACAGTTCAGAGGAGTAAGAGATAGAGCTTTTTTCTTATATAGACTTGCTAAATTATATGCTTAAATATGTTATAATGATTTACATATGCAGATATTGCTCCAAAGGGCAATTGGCATATTACAGAAATTTCTCCTATATATTCAAAGCGCGAAAACGCTTTTCCATAATAAGCTTTGTTCAATGCATTCTTTTTAATAGGAAATATTGGTACGAAACCATAAAATTCAGAACGGAATTGGAACATATCATTGAAAACAAAAATAGGCTTGATACCCGCTGCCAAAAATTGGTTGGCCCGGAATGCTTCATTATACATCAGCTTACTATGAGGAGTAGGAGAAAAATCTGCCGCCTGCAACATGGTTGCCGTATAATTCTCCGAAAAGTTCTTCGATGAATACAGCATCTCTGCCATCCATCCCAAAGTAAATTTGGGACTCATAGTATGATAGGCATATTTCATATAAGAAATTTGCAGCCAAGATTGCCTTTCTTTAGTCGTAACACTCGTTTCCGTCGGATTTCCCGGTATAAATTTCTCCTTTCCGCTAAAGACCTGTGCCACCAGTTTTTCAAAATACCCTTTAGTGGCATACTGTCGTGCATTCAGCGTACTCCCATAAAATCCGATAGCCCCTCCCAAAAGGTTGTAGGTACTCCTATCCGAACGGTCCTTGTCAAAATTAATCACACTGGACTGAAAGTAATTGTCTTGAAGTTTCCCATATCCGATGCTTATTTCCGCCCGTTTATTGGCCAAAAAAGGCAAGGCTACCATCAACTTGACAAAACGTTCATCTTTAGAGTTAAAAGAGGGCTTATCATTCTTAGAAAAGAGTTTGTCCTTTTTATAATAATCGAACGTACTTAAAGAAGCAATAAGGCGGTAGGAGGTTGGAATACGGGTAGGAAGGTCTATCTTGGCCATAAGCTGCGCATTATTATATACCTTGCCAATCTGGCCGTCAAGGGTTATTTCTTTGGAATAATAATTCAAGTCCTGATAACCCAATCCCAAATAAATCTGATTAGAGCTGGTTGTCGAGACACTTCCACCCATCCTTACAGAAAAATTATCTTCCATTTTCACTTTCAGATGCAGCGAATACAAGTCGTTTTCAGAGTCATATACAGCATGAGGTATAATCTCCGATATCATATTATCAGACAGCAAACGGAAATATCCACGTTTCAAATCTTCATATGTAAACACCTCATGGTCTTCGTCATGAAATTCTTTTTTGATATACGCCTGCTGTTGTGGATTGGCGCCCTCTATATAGATGTCCCTAAAGCGGAATTGAGGCAAATTACTGCGGTAGACCAACCGCCTTAAACGAACATTTTCTGCACTTACCCTCCGATGAATACGACCTTTTATAGAATCCATTAAACTGATAGTCCGGTTATAGCCGATATCGTGCAACTCCTGCAAACGGTCAAAGTCCAAAAGGCTTACATCATCATACTTGAATGTCATAATAATGCCTAAAGAATCCGGAAGAGTATAATCCGTCTTCTGCATAATCATATTTTCAAGCTGGCTCATCAAATCATTCTCTTTCGGCTTACCGGGGTTGGCAGCTACCACGCTACCTATGATGACTTCCGGTTTAAAGTCCTCACGCATAATATCTGTGGGGAAATTATTATAAATTCCACCGTCATAAGCTAAAACGCTATCAATCTCTATCGGTTTGAAAACAAACGGAAAACTCATGGAAGCGCGTACCGCATCTCCCAAATCTCCTCTACGCATAATCAACGGTTTCTTGTTATATACATCGGAGGCAATACACCGGAAAGGCACAAACAGGCGGTTAAAATCGCCGCTGCATGCAGCCGTAGCCCGTGCAAATAGCTCCACAAAGACCAGATTCATCTGAATGGGATTTACCATGCTTGTAGGAAGTATCTGAGGCTTGATATGCAGCGAGTCCTTAAAGGAGAAACGGATATTGAAAAACTCCGGGGTCGGCCGGTTCTGTTTGAAATAATATCCGTATTCGGGTTCTACCTGTCCTGAATACCAGCGTTTGAAGTCTTCGGAACGCAATAAAGCCTCCATATCATCGGGAGAGTACCCCATAGCATAGAGTGAACCTATGATAGCTCCCATAGAAGTACCCGTAATGTAGTCGATAGGAATATTGTTTTCCTCCAAAGCGCGAATGATACCGATATGGGTCATGCCTTTCGCACCTCCGCCACTCAAAACAAGTCCTACTTTCTGAGCTTGCACAAACGGCAGAAGCAATAAACAGGCTGACAAAAACAAAAAAAATCTTTTCATGAATACGGTTTCGAGTGAAATATACTAATTTATTCAATGCTCAAATATAGACAATTGTTTCCAAAAACCTCGTATCCAACGAAAAAAACAGATCTATTACGAAAAAACAGACAAAAAAAGGGCATTACAACTCATATTAGCTGCAATGCCCTGTTATAATAGAAATCTAAAGGGGCTTATTTAATCAAATCGATGCTTCTCTTTACAAAATTATTCAAAGCTTCACCTTTCAACATGCCATTTTGAAGCAATGCCAAATCAATAAGTTGACGGACAACCTTATTCTGAGCAGCATAGTCAGCAAACAATCCATTTTTCCGGTTTTTCAAATCTTCCCACTTCTTATCCAAATCATTTACCTCATCCTTTTCGGCTGTAGGAATATCCTCATCTTTCTTGCCCTCCTGCTTCTTTTTCAATTCATTACGACGAGTATTTACATCGTCCATTTCTTTTTGAATCGGAGCAACGGCAGCCGCACATTCCTTGTCTTCATCAGCCAGAATCTCCTTTACCAGCTTATGGTCGGCATTCAATACCAGGTTGAACATGTCCGGCATTTCGCCATAGAAACTCATTCCTGCCTGGATATTAGCCATTTCTTTCATACGACGCATGTACTCGCTTTGAGTAATCATGACCGGTGAAGCATTTTCACCCAAGGCCTGAGCCATTACATTGAACTCTGTTTTTTCTATCTGCGGAAACTGGCTCTTGAAGATAACAGAGAGAACCTCCTGTTTATCGGCTTCCAAGGCATCTTTCGCCTTATCTTCCTTCACTATCAGATTGTCAACGACATCACTGTCTACACGGGTGAAACGCACTTTCTCAAACTTTTGCTCCAGCATGCTTACCATGGCAACATCAAGCTGGCCGCCCATCAACAGCACATTATATCCTTTACTCGTAGCGGACTCGATATAGCTGTATTGCTCATCTTTATTGTTGGCATACAGATAAATCAGATTTCCATCCTTATCCGTCTGGTTATCTTTAATCAACGTCTTATACTCTTCGAAAGTATAATACTTGTCGTCCGTATCGGAAAGAAGGGCGAAATCCTTTGCTCTATCATAGAAATCTTCTTGTGTGAGCATTCCGTAGTTAATGAAGATTTTCAAATCGTTCCACTTCTCTTCAAATTGCTTACGGTCGTTCTTGAATATGGATTGCAAGCGGTCGGACACTTTCTTCGTAATATATGTAGAGATTTTCTTCACATTGGAGTCACTCTGCAAATAGGAACGGGATACGTTCAGCGGAATATCCGGTGAATCGAGTACACCGTGCAGCAATGTCAGAAAGTCCGGAACAATACCCTCTACAGAGTCCGTTACATAGACCTGATTACAATAAAGCTGGATTTTGTTCTTGTTCAACTCTATATTGCTCTTTACCTTCGGGAAGTACAGAATACCAGTAAGATGGAACGGATAATCCACGTTCAGATGTATCCAGAACAAGGGTTCATCGGACATCGGATAGAGGTCGCGATAGAACTTCTTGTAATCCTCGTCTTTTAATTCGCTGGGCTTCAGCGTCCACAATGGATTAGCGTTGTTGATGATGTTATCTTCGGATGTTTCAACCTGCTTGCCGTCTTTCCACTTTCTCCTTCCGAATGCAACGGGGATAGGAAGGAAGCTGCAATACTTCTTCAAAAGAGAAGAGATGCGCGCTTCTTCAAGGAATTCCTTGCAGTCATCGTCTATGTAAAGAACGATATCCGTACCGCGTTCTGCCTTGTCCGTATCTTCGATGGTAAACTCCGGACTACCGTCGCAAGTCCATTTCACGGCTTTAGCACCATCCTGATAGGATTTGGTGATGATTTCGACCTTCTTGGCAACCATAAAAGCCGAGTAAAAGCCAAGTCCGAAATGTCCAATGATGGCATTGGCATCATTCTTATATTTCTCCAGGAAGTCGTTGGCTCCCGAAAATGCAATCTGATTGATGTATTTATCTATTTCTTCTGCCGTCAGGCCGATACCACGATCGGATACGGTAATCGTATCCTTGCCTAAAGACACATGCACGGTCAAATCACCGAGTTCACCCTTAAACTCACCGATAGAAGCCAGTGTTTTAAGTTTCTGGGTAGCATCGACGGCATTAGAGACTAACTCACGAAGGAAGATTTCATGGTCACTGTACAAAAACTTTTTGATAACGGGGAAGATATTCTCTGTAGTTACCCCAATATTTCCTTTTTGCATACTAAGTTTATATTTTTAGATTTGTATTTTTATTGTTTTGGCAAACTGAACACAAAAAAAATGCCAGTCCCGGAGAACTGACATTTTGACTGTTTTATTATAAAGGCTTGTTAGGCTTTGGTTATACTCAACTCGTCTTTTTCCTTATCGACAGAAACATTAACCGTATCACCGGGCTGTAATCCGGCAGACACAATCAGCTCCGAAAGTCCGTCTTCCAGATAATTCTGAATGGCACGCTTCAACGGACGGGCGCCAAACTGCACATCGTAGCCTTTGGCAGCAAGGAATCTCTTGGCTTCATCATCTACAACCATCTTATAACCAATAGCTTCAATCCGTTCATACAAACCTTTCAGCTCTATATCCACAATCTTCGTAATGGCATCCAACGAAAGCTGGTCAAACGTTATGATTTCATCCAGACGGTTCAGGAACTCAGGAGCAAAGGTCTTGTTCAATGCTTTCTGAATCACACTGCGCGAGTACTCGTTATCATCCGTACGTGCCTGTGCCGCAAAACCTACGCCACGACCGAACTCTTTCAACTGGCGGGTACCGATATTGGAGGTCATGATGATGACTGTATTCTTAAAGTCAATCGTTCTGCCATAATTGTCAGTAAGACGTCCCTCATCCAACACTTGCAACAAGATATTGAACACATCCGGGTGAGCTTTTTCAATTTCGTCCAACAGCACTATGGAATAAGGTTTCCGGCGTACCTTCTCAGTCAACTGTCCACCTTCCTCATAACCGACATACCCCGGGGCCGCTCCAATCATACGAGACACCGTATATTTCTCCATATATTCGCTCATATCAATGCGTATCAGCGCATCGCTGGAACCAAACATATATTTAGCCAACTGCTTGGCCAAATGCGTTTTACCCACGCCGGTAGGACCGAGAAACATAAACGTTCCGATAGGGCGGTTAGGATCTTTCAAACCTACACGGCTGCGTAGGATGGCTTTGGTAAGTTTCTCTATCGCAGCATCCTGAGCCACAACTTTTGCCTGCAAATCTTCTTTCATACCTGCAAGCTTAAGACCTTCCGCCTGAGCCATACGTTGCACCGGAATGCCGGACATCATTGATATGACATTGGCTATTTCTTCCTCTCCAACGAGCTGACGGTCGTCTTTGAGACGTGCTTCCCATTCCTCTTTCATTTCATCCAGACGAGCAGAAAGTTCTTTCTCTCTATCCCGATAACTGGCAGCCAGTTCAAAGTTCTGCGACTTTACGGCTTCAGCCTTCAAAACACGTGCGTCTTCTATCAGCTTTTCCTGCTCTTCAATCTCTTTGGGAACATTAATGTTCGTCAGATGCACACGCGAACCGGCTTCGTCCAAAGCATCAATGGCCTTATCCGGGAAGTTACGGTCGGTTATATAACGCTCTGCCAACTTGACACATGCCTCTAACGCTTCGTCCGTATAGCTCACGTTATGGTGGTCTTCGTACTTCTCTTTATGTTTCTCAGTATCTGTAGCGTTTCTTCCGGAGTAGTGGGTTCTACTATAACTTTCTGAAAACGACGCTCCAAAGCACCGTCTTTCTCAATATTCTTTCTGTATTCGTCAAGCGTGGTAGCACCGATACATTGTATTTCGCCGCGAGCCAAAGCCGGCTTCAACATATTGGCTGCATCCATAGAACCGGCAGCTGCACCGGCGCCTACAATAGTATGAATCTCATCTATGAACAAGATTACGTTCGGATTCTTCTGCAACTCGTTGATAATGGAGCGAATGCGCTCTTCAAACTGTCCGCGGTATTTGGTTCCGGCTACAACAGAGGCCATATCGAGCATTACCACTCGCTTGTCAAACAAGATACGGGATACTTTCTTTTGAACGATACGCAGTGCCAATCCCTCTACAATAGCCGACTTGCCGACACCCGGCTCACCAATCAGCACCGGGTTGTTTTTCTTACGACGACTCAATATCTGCGCCAAGCGTTCTATCTCACGCTCACGCCCTACAACCGGATCGAGCTTGCCTTCTTCTGCCGCACGTGTCATGTCCGTACCGAAATTATCCAGGACCGGAGTATCATTGGAAGACTTCTTCGATGCAGTCTGTGCAGAAGAAGCCGCACCCTGTCCTGCATTGCGAGAGGGATGGGACATATTCATGTCTTCATCGTCTTCTTCCTCTTCTTCCGGAAATCCCATACCAGCATTCGGGTTGGTAGATTGCATTGTAAGCTGTTCAAATACAGTTTGATAATTCACCCGGTTTTCTTCCAGGACGGTAGCAGCCAGGTTGTCGCCATCCTTCAGTATAGCCAATAACACATGTTCGGCATCGGCTGTTGCACTCTTTAAAATGCGCGCTTCCAGAATGCACATCTTCAATATCTTAGCGGCCATTGGCGACAATGGCACATCCGCATCGGGCAATAGGGTATCGTCTTCGGCATCTCTCAAGAAGCTTTCAATGCGCTTTTTTACTTGCTTCAAGTCTATATCGAGTTTCATCAATATCTCAATAGCTTTTCCTCCGCCGTCACGTAGCATGCCGAGCAGAAGATGCTCCGGGCCGATATATCTATTTCTCAGTCGGTTGGCTTCCTCCTTGCTATAAGTTATAATATCAGAAACTCTTTGTGAAAATTGATTGTTCATATAATTTTTATCTCCTTAATTAAAGGTTTTGACTGACAAAGATACGCATTTCTTTATATTGCATACCATAAACTGGATTAATAATATACAAATCCCGTGCCACAAATCACATCTTTCCGGTTCGCCCTACACATTATATTATAATACGTGGGAATTTCATCCGTACCAACGGTTGGTATTCGATGTACCAACCTAAGAAACTTCATATACCTAAGCTTGGTACAGCTCGTACCTTAGTAAGGTACACCGAGTACCAAAGGGAGGTATCTTTCTGGTACTTGTATCTGTCTTATTTTTAACCGATTATACATCAAACGAAAAACCATACATCCAAACGGGGTTTCAAGCATGGAAATCTGCAACAAAGTTTATGAGGGAAAACTTTTGTATATCGTAAAAAAGCAGTACTTTAGCGTGGTTTTTCACAAACCCGCAAATGTATAATTAATAATCTTTTTAAATGCTTGAACAAGACAGAATTATAAAGATTAACATCGAGGAGGAAATGAAGTCTTCGTACATTGACTACTCCATGTCGGTCATTGTTTCACGTGCCCTTCCGGATGTTAGAGATGGTTTTAAACCTGTTCACCGAAGAATTCTTTTCGGTATGATGGGACTGGGAAATACGTCGGATAAACCCTATAAGAAATCTGCGAGAGTTGTCGGTGAGGTATTAGGTAAATATCACCCGCACGGTGACTCATCCGTATATGGCGCTCTCGTCCGTATGGCACAGCCGTGGGCTATGCGCTACATGCTTGTAGACGGACAAGGCAACTACGGTTCTGTGGACGGTGACAGCGCAGCCGCCATGCGTTACACGGAATGCCGCTTGCAAAAGATTGGAGAAGAAATGATGCAGGATCTTGATAAGGAGACTGTAGACATGCAAACCAACTTCGACGACTCGTTGCTGGAACCCACCGTAATGCCAACCCGCATTCCGAACCTTCTTGTCAACGGTGCTTCCGGTATCGCCGTAGGTATGGCCACGAATATGCCGACCCATAATCTGTCCGAAGTGATAGATGCCTGCGTCGCATATATCGACAACAATGATATCGACATCGAAGATTTGATGACTTACGTCAAAGCTCCCGACTTCCCGACAGGCGGTTATATATATGGTATGAGCGGTGTGCGCGAAGCCTACATGACCGGTCGCGGACGTGTTGTAATGCGCGCCAAGGCTGAGATTGAAGCATCTTCCACGCATGACAAAATCGTTGTAACCGAAATCCCTTACGGAGTAAATAAGGCCGAATTAATCAAATCCATCGCCGATTTGGCCAACGAAAAGAAGATAGAGGGCATTTCCAATGCCAACGACGAGTCTGACCGCGAAGGTATGCGCATCGTCATCGACGTAAAACGCGATGCCAACGCCAGTGTAGTGCTGAACAAGCTCTACAAGATGACATTGTTGCAGACTTCCTTCGGCGTAAACAACGTAGCATTGGTACACGGGCGTCCCCGCTTGCTGAATCTGAAAGACATGATTAAGTACTTCGTAGAGCATCGTCACGACGTAGTTATCCGCCGTACACAATATGATTTGCGTAAAGCTAAAGAACGTGCCCATATTTTAGAAGGTTTGATTATTGCATCGGACAATATTGACGAGGTAATCAAAATCATCCGTGCCGCCAAAACTCCGAATGACGCAATCAGCGGTTTGATGGAGCGTTTTGAATTGACTGAAATCCAATCGCGCGCCATCGTAGAAATGCGTCTGCGCCAGTTAACCGGACTCATGCAGGACCAACTCCATGCCGAGTATGAGGAAATCCAAAAGCAGATTGCTTATCTGGAAGAAATTCTCGTTAACGACGAACTCTGCCGCAAGGTTATCAAAGATGAATTAATCGAGATTAAAACTAAATACGGTGATGAACGCCGCTCTGAAATAGTTTATTCATCGGAAGAATTCAACCCGGAAGATTTCTATGCAGACGATGAAATGATTATTACCATTTCTCATATGGGATATATCAAGCGTACGCCGTTAAGCGAATTCCGTGCCCAAAACCGCGGTGGGGTAGGTTCTAAGGGAACAGAGACACGCGATGAGGACTTTGTAGAACATATATATCCTGCAACAATGCACAATACCATGATGTTCTTCACTCAAAAAGGTAAGTGCTATTGGCTGAAAGTATATGAGATACCCGAAGGAACCAAAAACTCTAAGGGACGCGCCATTCAGAACCTGTTGAATATAGACTCTGATGACGCCGTAAATGCATACCTGCGCGTGAAGAACCTGAACGATCAGGATTTCATTAACAGTCATTATGTACTGTTCTGCACAAAGAATGGCGTCATTAAGAAAACATTGCTCGAACAATATTCCCGTCCTCGCCAAAATGGTGTCAATGCCATTACAATCCGCGAAGATGACCGCGTAATCGAGGTGCGCATGACTAACGGTGACAACGAGATTATCATTGCCAATCGTAACGGACGTGCCATCCGTTTCCACGAAAGTGCCGTACGCGTAATGGGACGTACAGCTACCGGTGTACGCGGCATGACGCTCGATGAAGACGGACAAGACGAAGTTGTCGGAATGATTTGTATCAAAGACCCTGAAACTGAGACAATCATGGTTGTGTCAGAACAAGGATACGGTAAGCGTTCCGATATTGAGGATTATCGTAAGACGAACCGTGGCGGTAAAGGTGTAAAAACTATGAATATCACCGATAAAACCGGTAAACTGGTAACAATCAAGTCTGTAACAGATGAGAACGATTTAATGATTATCAATAAATCGGGTATCACCATCCGTCTGAAAGTAGCAGATGTTCGTATAATGGGACGTGCTACGCAGGGAGTACGACTGATTAATCTTGAAAAACGTAATGATGAAATTGGCTCCGTATGTAAAGTTACCTCGGAAACCGAAGAGGATATCATTGCAGAAGAGGATAGCGATGCATCAGAAAAAACTCAGAACGATATAGTAAACAATGAAAATGAAGAATAGACACAATATTAATTTAAAATTTTCTACAATCATGAAAAGAGTATTATTTTCAATGGTTTTACTACTTGCGGCAGGCTTTACCTTCGCTCAGGAAAAGAGCGTGAAAGAGGCAAAAAGCATCGCTAACGACGTAAAACCGGATTTTGCACAAGCAGAGAAGCTCATCAATGAAGCTCTGAACAATGCTGAAACCAAAGACAACGCCGAAACATGGGATGTAGCCGGCTTTATTCAAAAGAGAATCAATGAAAAGGAAATGGAGAATGCTTATTTAAGAAAGCCTTATGATACTCTTAAAGTGTATAACAGCGCACTGAATATGTGCAAATACTACTTTAAATGCGATGAACTTGCACAGATTCCTAACGAAAAAGGTAAAATCAAAAATAAATTCAGAAGATCGAACAGTGCTGCTATATTAGCTGCGCGTCCCAACCTGATTAATGGTGGTATCCAGTTCTTTAATTTAGATAAGAATAAAGAGGCTTTGGATTTCTTCGCAACTTATGTAGACATTGCCATCAATCCTATGTTTGAAAAGGAGAATCTGCTTCAAACAGATACTGTATTGCCCCAAATTGCTTATTATGCAAGCTTAGCTGCAGCCAAAATGGAAGATTATCCAAGCGTGTTGAAATATGCACCTTATGCAAAAGAGGACAAAGAAGTGGGTAAATATGCCATGGAATTTATTTCTACAGCATTGAAAGCTCAAGGTGATACTGTCAAGTGGATCGCTTCCTTAAAAGATGGTATCCAAAAGTATCCTGAACATTCATTCTTCTTCGGTCACTTGATTGATTATTATAGCAATAACAACAAATATGACGAAGCTATGCAGTTTGCTGATGATATGTTGGCTAAAGATCCTAACAATACATTCTATTTGTACGTAAAAGGATACCTTTATCATAACATGAAAGATTATGAAAAAGCCATTGAATTCTACAACAAAACCATTGAAGTAGATCCTAACTATGCAGAAGCATATTCCAACTTGGGCTTAATCTATTGCCTGCAAGCTCAGGATTTCTCTGAAAAAGCTACTACTGATGTCAATAATCCAAAATACAAAGAAGACCAAGCTACACTGAAAGTTTTCTATGAAAAGGCAAGACCTAATTATGAAAAAGCAAGAGAACTGAAACCTGAACAGAAAGATTTGTGGTTAAATGGATTATACAGAGTTTATTATAACTTACAAATGGGTCCTGAATTTGATGAAATAGAAAAATTGATGCAATAATTGAATTGCTACTATACCAAAGATAGCTTACATATTCAAGCTATCTTTGGTATAATTTTCTTCCAAATTAGAGAAAGATAAAGGTTTATTTTAGTTTATGATATCACATATTAAACATAATATTGATATTACACCATAAATATAGGAAATGGGACATGTAATAGTATAACCATGAAAAGATAAAAAATAAGTGGACTCCACTAAAACTAATTCAGCATTTAGCGGTAGCCCACATCCTTACCTAGACAGATTAAAATTATCATTTCAATTAGGCCGCCCATAGATAACCAACAATGGTGTATCAGAATGGAAAATCATTTTTCTGGCAATTCCTGGATTAAACAAACGAGAAAATATATTTCGCTTATATGATGTCAATGTAATAATATCTATGTGATTAGTTTTAATATATTCATCCAAGCTATTAAGGAAATCATCATTCTTCACTACATCATAATGAATTTCCAATTGCGGATACTGTTTTTGGAAATACTCTTTAATGCCACCCAACTTTATCTCATTCCAAGTGTCTTTTACATCAGCTAAGTGTATTAAAGAAACTGAGAAACAAAATGGCTTTAAACTATTGATTAATGAATCAAAAGCTATCAAGTCGCGCTGGTCAAAATTCGTAATAAATGCAATACGTTTCACAGCGTTAAATTCTTTGAACGGTGTATTCTCCGGAATGGCTAAAACCGGTACGCGACTACGCTCGATAACTTCAGCGGTTACACTACCAATCAAATCAATATCTTTCTGATTCTTACCACGCGTTCCCATGATGATAATTCTCGGACGATTTTCTTTAGAATAGCGTAATATCTCTTCTTCTGGAATGCCTTCTCTCAATACGCAAGTGTATTTTATATCAGGAAACTCTCCGGATGTAACTTTAGCTTTTACTTTATCGGACAAAGCATTCAAATCCGAATGTACTTTCTGCAATATATTCCGGACATTCTCTTCATCACTCAACTGATAGTTAAAAACATCACCGTATGGCAATGAAGTCGCATAGATAGGTGTAAAATATACATGAAGCAAAACTACTTCAGCATCTATGTTTTTTGCAAAATTAAAACCGAACTCACATGCTTTCAATGAATAACTTGAAAAATCGACAGGAATCAAGACCTTATTACTGCCTTTCTCTATTTGGGGCATCTTCTCTCCCACTACTTCTTCGGACAACCATGCCGAGCTTTCCGTAATTTTCAAAGCATGCGGTAAGTCGCTTTCTTTTATACGAACACGCACACCGGAAGATACAACCGGCTGTATTTGATTTACATTATGGATGTAAGTCTCAATACCTTCATTTTCGAGAACATTCTTTAGTATTTGTGCCTTAGCATACGTAAGAATCGCTAATGTTACTAATTTATCTTCCATAAGTCGTCTATTATATTTATTTACAAAACAAACAAGAAATCCCAATTGTTCTCAGCAATTGGGATCCTTCTTTACTTTCTTTTCTTAAGCCTGAACAGGTTCAGCAGTTTCACCTGCCATTTCATCTAAAATTTTTAAAGCCCGATCAAGAACGGTAGTATCATCAATCATTACTAAACCGCCATCCGGACCAGGTTCTAAGTGAATTCCAACACTTTTACCCTCCTTAAAATTGTGTCCGCCGAAAAAATTTCTTACAGTGTCAACATTCAGTCCAAGTTCATCGGCTATTCTATGCATACTACCACTAGGTAATGAGTCTTTAATCTTACGGAGTTCATTAAATGTTATCGTTCTCATATTCATAAATTTAATGGTTAATACTTTGTTATTTCTTTATCACGCTATAAACTTAAGGAAAAAAAAAGATAAAACAAACTATTTATCTGTATTTTTCCATTATATGTTTAACATTCCCATAAATACAAAAAGAACCCGTATGAAGTAAAAGGAAATAGTTTCCTTTATTTCATACGGGCTTCTATATTTAGCAATGGATACTCTTAAATCACTTCTATCGCAGAAGCAGGAATCCACCCTACCTTACCATCTTCCAAGCGAATCTCTTTCCATTCGCGCATGGAATTATCTTTAATTTCAATTTTATGCCCTTCATGCAGAACGAATAAACCAGTACCACTTTCACTAGGAGTACTCCGTACTGTAACACTGGGAGACAAGACTATTGCATCATTCCTATCCAGTAATTCACTTTTCTGCTCCGAAGCAAAAATATTACTTAATACAGTAAATACCAAAAATAGAATTCCTGCTATAAACCCGCTTTTTTTCCAGATAATCTGTTTGGAAAAAAAGAATAGGGAAAACGAGATAAGCAAAAGAATAAAAAACACAATACCTAATTTAGCCCAAGCATCTACACTTAAACAATTTGTCAATGACTTAACCCAAGCTACAAAAAATATATCAGGTACAGAAACTACCTTATCTATCGTCTTGGAACGTGCTATTTCCAAATTAGCGCGAATATCTGCATTACCCGGTTGCAATAACAAAGCGCGTTCATAATTTAAAATTGCCTTTGCTATATCGTCTGCTTTATAATAGCTATTACCCAAATTATAATACACTTCAGCGGCTTCACCTTTTTTCAATAAGCTCTCATATATTTGAATGGCAGAAGCATAATCATTACGCATATATGCACTGTCACCTTGTGCTTTCGTAACATTGTCAGCTGATTTAGTTGCAGAAAATTCCGTATGCGAACCTATAGACACAGAATCTTTGGCAGAAGCCGAAGTATCTGCCGTTTCTTGCGCCCAAACAGCTAATCCTATCAGTAGACCAAATGCTAAGGATATTACTTTCTTCATCATTATACCTCCTCCCAATTTAATGTTTTATAGAGTTTTCCATTTTACTGATAACTTCCAAAGAATCTGAATAAACTTTATCCATAGCCTGGTTATCATCACCCGGAGCAAAACGGGCAAACTCACAATTGTTCAATGCATCAAGGAAATCTTTTATCAGTGCATCATCAACACCGTAATTGAGAAGCTCTCCCTCGACATTATCTTTAGATAAACGTGAAACCGGAATACTCAATTTATCGCTAATATATCCCCACAATGCTTTCAATACTTCATCATAAAATGCATCTTTCTTGTTATCTGCCAACAATTTCCCCGCTAACTTCATACGTTTCACAGCAACTTTATTTGCTTTCTTCGTACGCATTTTAGCAACATTGGCATTGGCTGCAATCTGTTTACGATAAACAATGAAGAACAGGACGAATGCAATGCCGGGCACTATGTAAAACAGCCAATAAGCCAAAGAACCGAAGAAGAAATCTCCTTTTTGGGAAAGAGTTACGTTATTCTGCTTGATATAACGTATGTCCTCATTCAAAACTTTCAAATCTTCTTTATTAGTAAAATTGGCAATAGTCTGAGCTGCATTACCACTTCCCTTTTCTACATGGAGTTCGTATTCCTCGGTCGTTAAAGTCTTGTATGTACGAGATTTAATATCGAAATAGCTGAACTTTACAGCAGGAATCTTATATGTTCCCGCATTACGGGGAATGGCAAGATACTCAATCACCTGACTGCCGGAGAGTCCGGCATTTGTCAAACGGAACTTATTATCAACCTTCGGGTCATATACTTCAAAGTCTTCTGGGAATTTAACTTCCGGAGTAGAGATTAATTTCAGATTACCCGTACCCGAAATAACAAGCCTCACAGTAACAGCATCGTTTGTCTTAACATTCGTACTATTTATAGAAGAAGAAATACTGAATTCTCCCACTCCTCCGGAAAATCCCGAAGGCTTACCATCCGGTAAAGCTTTTACATCAACAACCAATTTAGGGGTCATTAATGTCTTCTTCACTTCTACGTAATTAGAACCTCCATTGAAGAAAGCTTCGAAAGGATCGTCCACATGAGTAACCTTGGCTATAGATGCATCAAAACGTGCCGCATCAATCGTTATTTTTCCCGGTTGTTGCGGAAATAATACAAATTGGCGGTATACGGTCGTCTGATAGTTTCTTCCTTTATAGTGTTCAAGACTCCATTTACGGTCATTAGGCAATTCGACTTCCTGAGAATGAAACCCTTTAAAATCGGGAAGTTTCACGTTGTCAAAACCTCTCAAGTCTACTAAAGTATATATCTTATATGTTAACAAGAGAGCCTCTTGCTCATACAGGTTCGTCTTATTGGCAGTAGCTGTAATAAACAAATCGTTATTCGATACTGATGTTCCTGATGAAGCACGGCTTGCAGAACCACTTTGTCTTCCACTATTTCCGGAAGCCCCTCCATTTGTTCTATCAGCAGGAAGAACTTTTACGTGCACAGAATTGGAAACCATCTGATTGCCCTCTGCCGTTATAGTAGCCCCGGGTATAGTAAAACTACCTTCAGCCGTAGCCATCAATATATAAGTAAATGTTATGCTACTTGTAGAGGTTGTCTGCCCATTGATAACTTGCACATTCTTTTGTTGTGAACGACTGGGACCCATCAGTACATCAAAACCTTTTATAGAAGGAGCCCGGAAATCTCTCACTTTCTGTGTGGTCACTGTATATGACAGCCTGAATTGATCACCTACTGCCACAACATCAGGTGCAGATGCAGTAAACGAAACCTTGCTATCTGCAAAAAGCACGCAAACTGACTATCATCAGCACCATCCATAAGACAATTATTTTTCTCATATATTACTTCCTGTTATATTTATTACCAATCTTTTTCCAAACGACCACCTTGAATAACCTGCTGTTTCTTTACTTTATCCTGCACATCTTTTTCATCTTGCATCACAGAATTTAAAAGCTGCTCAGCATTCTCTTTAGACATCTCACTGTCCTTTTTCTGTGGTTGCGGCGGTTGTTGTTGGTCTTTATTCTGCTGTTGATCTTTATTTTGGTCCTTTTTATCCTCCTGCTGGTCCTGTTGCTGCTGTTTATTCTGGTCCTGGTTTTGCTGATTCTGCTGCTGGTCTTTCAGCATCTTTTGCGCCAAAGCCAAATTATAACGTGTTTCATCATCTTTCGGGTTATTACGTAATGACTGCTTATATGCTTCTACCGCTTTGCCATAATCTTTCTGTGATTGAAAAATCACTCCCATATTATGATAGATTTGCGCTAAATCATTCTTGTCCTTTTCTATCTTTGTAGCGGCAACATATTGTTCCATAGCCTCTTGCAGTTTATTCTGCTGAGCCAATGTATTCCCAAATTAAACATAGAGACTGTAGACTGAGGATTCGTCTCCAAAGCTTTACGATAATTTACCTCCGCATCCACATACACGCTATCTTTAAAAAAAACGATTCCTTTACGGATAAAATCACGTTCGGCTTTCTGAGCCGAAGCTGTAGCTGTCATTAGCAGCAATAAAAAAAAGCTTATATATTTTTTCTGTAACATACGCATCATTTCTTATTGGAAAACAAATGAATATTACGGAACAGAGGGTTCTTGCGCTCCAATACCAGCATTTCTGCCAACAAAAGCAACAGAATAATCCATGCCACAGCCTGGAACTGCTCATTAAACTCTGTGTATACCTGCGTTTCCACATCAGCTTTCGCCATTTTATTAATTTCCCGGCTAATCGCCTTTTGAGCACCATTTGTATTATCTACACGCACATAGATACCATTGCCCGCCTTAGCTATCTCCTGACACATCTGTTCGTTCAAACGGGTTACAATCACGTTCCCGTCACGGTCGCGACGATAATCATTTGTCCCTTCTGCCGGGATGGGAGCTCCCTCAGGCATACCTACGCCAAGAACATTCACCTGAATACCTTTTTCTGCGGCATCCTTAGCAGCTTCCACTGCACCACCTTCATGATTTTCACCATCGGTAATGACAATCACTGCACGCCCTACCCCCTCCTGCGGGGTAAAACTACGGGAAGCCAAATTAATGGCTGCCCCGATTGCTGTACCTTGTTTGGAAATCAATGAAGGATCTATAGACTCCAAAAACATCTTGGCTGATATATAATCGCTTGTAATAGGAAGCTGTGTAAATGCATCACCTGCAAAAACAATCATACCTACTTTATCATTCTCCATTTTATCCACCAACTGCGCAACAAGTCTCTTTGCCTTCTGCAAGCGGCTAGGCTGTACGTCTTGTGCCAGCATCGAATTGGAAATATCCAATGCAATCATCACTTCAACTCCCTGACGCTTCACTGTTTCCAGTTTAGAACCAAACTGCGGACGCGCCAGCAATACAGAAAACAGACCGATAGCAGCAAATACCAGCCAAAACTTCACATCCGGACGATACTTGGATACATCCGGCATCAACTGTGCCATCAGTTCCGGATCACCGAATTTGCGGATATTCTTCCGTCGCCGATAATTGGAATACAAGTAGAAGGCTGCTAACAAGGGCAACAACAGCAACAAGTACAAATATGCAGGTTCTTCAAATCGAAACATTTCTTTATTTATTATTTTTACGATTTACTATTTACTAAACTTGTACAAGATACAATATCCTGAGAAAAAGGATGCGTATACTACGGTATCTTCTTCAATATTGAATTACGTAACAGAACTTCCAACAGCACACATAAGAAAGCTGCCAGATGCAAACCAGCGATACTCTTCCTGGCGCTTGCTGTATTCTTTTACGTTCAGTTTCGTTTTCTCCAGCTTATCTATTTCCTCGTATACCTCTTTCAACTTCGAATTGCTCGTAGCGCGAAAGTAATTACCATCCGTTGTTCCGGCAATTTGTGTCAGGGTCTTTTCGTCAATCTCAACCGGCATATTGACATACTGCACGGTTCCACCTACCGGATAAGGATATGGAGCCATACCGTTAGTACCTACACCGATAGTATAAACACGGATACCGAAACTTTTAGCTATCTCGGCAGCCGTCAACGGAGAAATATCTCCTCTATTATTCGTACCGTCTGTTAAAAGAATAATCACTTTCGATTTGGCTTTGCTGTCTTTCAGCCGGGTAACCGCATTGGCAATACCCATACCCACTGCCGTGCCATCCTCAATAAGACCACATTTTACGTCCTTTATCAAATTCAAAAGCACGGCATGGTCTACCGTCAACGGACATTGCGTAAAACTTTCTCCGGCGAATAGCGTGATGCCGACATTGTCATTCGGACGACCATTGATGAACTCTGCCGCCACATCCTTGGCCGCTTCCAGGCGATTCGGCTTCAAATCTTCAGCCAACATACTGGTAGAAACGTCTATGGCAAGCATTATATCAATACCCTCTATTTCACTATTCTGCCAGCTATCGGTAGTTTGCGGTCTGGCTAAAACGATAATAACCAAAGCTAAAGCTATTATCCTCAATGCAAATGGTGCATGCAGCAAGTAATTCTTATAACTCTTAGGAGTATGCGCATATACACGAGCATCTGAAATCTGAAGCGTGGCTTCACTATTCTTCCTCCTCATGATATACCATACTATATAAGGTATAAGCAACAGCAGCAAAAATAAATATTCAATATTGGCAAAAACCATGATATTTACAATTTTACAAATTATGATTTATGATTGAAGCGTATCTCCCTGCTTTTACTCTTAGGCAAAATAGTTATACAGCTCCAAACCTATATATATCAGTGAACCGGCAAGTGCTGCCGTTAAAGCAACGATACCTGCACCAAGCAGTATCTTGGTACGCAAGGAACGTTTTTCAATGATAGTAATTTCAGTAGGCTGCGGCTTGGCATTTTCATCTTCTTTTTCCTTTGTTTCATTGATAAAGTCAATCGCATTAATCAAATTTGCGTCATTCTCATTCATCAGTGGATTATGTTTGGCAAACTTCACTAAATCCGCGGTTTGGAACAGGATACGTAATCCGATATTGCATTTTTATCATTCATTTCCAATAGTTTATCAATGATTTCAGAGGAAGTCATTTCCAATGCATTGAAACCGAAGCGGTCTTTTATATAAGTACGAATAGCATCCGTTAATTCTGTATAATACTCCTTCGATTGTCCTTTCTGCCATACTTTCTCACCTTTGATGCGTTCTATTTCCTGCATAGCCAACTGATGCGGAGGCAGTTTCGGTTCTACCTTCACCTTGCGAATTATCGGTTTGTTATCGCGAATACGTTTCACAAGATAGATAAGCAGCAACAGGAACGGCACAAACAATACAGCACAAGCGATAGACATATACCAGTCTTCCCATGCAAAAGGTGCTTTCATTACGGGTTTAGGACCAAAAAACTGATCGGGATGCAACGTATCTACCGGCATGGAATACACTTTCAATGCCAAAGCTTTGGAGCGATATGCCTTATTATCAACAAGCACCTCCATTGGGGGCAAATAATATAATGCCGAGTCAAAGGAAGTTACGGTGTACTCCTGAGTTATCAACGAGCGCCTTCCGTCATTCAGCATCTGTGTATCGGGCTTGGCTATATCAACAATTTCCACTCCACGCACCAAAGTATCAGTATAGGCAGGAAGAATAGCGCGCTTATCAGTGTCCAATGAAACCTGAAGCTTAATCTTGGCCTGTTCCCCTATAAGGATTTGCAAGGAATCAATTGTAGCATCCACTGTCACCGACTGGGCTATTACTCTACCCGTCAATGCTGTCAACAGCGTTATCAGAAATAAATATCTTTTCATTCTCCGATTAGTTTCTTTTCGCAAATAAATTCATCAATGCTTTCACATAATCCTGGTCCGTACGTACTGACACATTATCTACATTGCTCTTAGTAAATGTATCATTCAGTTCCGTCTGCTTATTCACCCACCAATCACGATGAGCACGCCGTACGGCACGCGAAGAAGTATCAATCCATTGTTCATGCCCCGTTTCCGCATCTTTTATTTTCATCAGCCCCACAGCAGGCAACTCCTCTACACGGCGGTCGTATACCTGAATAGCCACAACATCATGCTTCCGATTGGCAATAGTCATGGCATTTTTAAAACTCTCCTGGTCGATGAAGTCCGATAAGACAAAAGCCGTACAACGACGCTTCATAACATTCGTAAGATACTCCAAGCCGAGACGGATATTGGTCCGGCGACTTTCCGGACGGAAATCAAGCAATTCGCGAATGATATATAGTATATGTTTACGTCCCTTCTTGGGTGGAATAAACTTTTCTATCCGGTCTGAAAAAAAGATGACACCGATTTTATCATTATTTTGAATGGCGGAAAAAGCCAATGTAGCAGCTATTTCCGTCACCATATCTTTCTTCATCTGCTTCACAGTACCGAACTCCAGACTACCGGAAACATCTACCAGCAACATTACAGTCAGTTCACGTTCTTCTTCAAACACCTTCACAAAGGGTTTATGAAAACGAGCCGTTACATTCCAGTCTATGTCGCGTATATCGTCACCAAACTGATACTCACGCACTTCGGAAAAAGCCATACCTCTACCTTTGAAAGCCGAGTGATACTGGCCCGCAAAAATATTATTGGACAATCCGCGCGTCTTTATCTCAATCTGACGGACTTTTTTTAATAAATCAGTTGTTTCCATTCAGTAATACATAAATAGTAAACAAATTGTTTACATTAGGGCACTTCAACCTTATTCAATATTTTGCTGACGATTTCATCCGAAGTCATATTGCTTGCTTCAGCTTCATAAGTCAGACCGATGCGGTGGCGCAATACATCATGTGCCACTGCGCGCACATCTTCCGGGATAACATAGCCACGGCGTTTGATGAAAGCATAACTGCGTGCCGCCAATGCCAGATTGATAGATGCACGAGGCGAACCGCCGAATCCGATCATATCTTTCAGCTCCTTCAAATCATACTTCTCCGGATAACGGGTTGCAAATACAATATCGACAATATATTTTTCAATCTTTTCATCCAGATATACCTGACGTACGACCTTACGCGCTTCGATAATCTCGTCTGCTTTCAGAATAGGCTTTACATTCAGTCTTTCTCCGTTTATATTCTGGCGTATAATTAATTTTTCTTCTTCCAGTTTAGGATAGTCGATAACTACCTTCAGCATGAAACGGTCTACCTGCGCTTCAGGCAACGGATACGTACCCTCTTGTTCGATAGGATTCTGAGTTGCAAGCACCAAAAAAGGTTCAGGCAGTCTGAATGTTTCCTTACCTATGGTAACCTGACGTTCCTGCATAGCTTCCAATAAAGCACTTTGCACCTTGGCCGGAGCACGGTTAATTTCATCGGCCAATACAAAATTAGCAAATACAGGTCCTTTCTTTACCTGAAAAGTTTCATCTTTCTGGCTGTAAACCATCGTACCGATAACGTCCGCCGGCAACAAGTCAGGCGTAAACTGAATGCGGCTGTATTGCGCATCAATCAACGAAGCAAGCGTCTTGATAGCTAAAGTCTTTGCCAAACCGGGCACACCTTCCAACAACACATGTCCGTCAGACAACAAACCGATTAACAACGACTCTACCAGGTGCTTTTGTCCTACAATAACCTGGTCCATGCCCGTAGTAAGATTGGTAACGAAAGCACTTTGTCTTTCAATCCGCTCGTTCAATTCGCGGATATCAATTGTTTCAGCCATAAATCAATGTATTTTTTAATGTTTAATTTTTCGTTTTCGTCCGGCCATACACCGGTAATTATAATTCGCTTCCAAAAGTACGGGAATAAATTAACCATAGCAACTAATTTTTATTAAAAAACAATGTGAAACCTTTAGATTAAACTACTTTCATAGAGTTTAGAGCCTGTTTAATTTTGTTCAGCATTCTTTTCAAGAGTTCTTCTTTGAAAATATTTTTCTGTTTTTACTAAGAGCATAGCAGGCTATGTAACGGATAAAAAGAGGAAAACAGACCGGAAAGAAACTCAAAAGGAACTGAAAAAATACTTCTTCAAGAATTTTTAAACAAGCTCTGAGTATTTAACAAAAAAGAAGCAGTATCTTTTTACTGCTTCTTCACTAATTTAGGTATCTTTATTGTTGTGCCCGCAGGTACATTATCCGGTTTTTTGATAACGTCTGGATTATGCTTTACTATATATGGATATAACGCTTTAGTTCCATAAAAACGAAGAGCCACTCTGGTCAATGTCTCACCCGGCTTTATCGTATATGTCGCCTGCGTTCCTGCAATGGTATAATTGGTAGAATCGGGTACATACTCAACTTTCTTCTGCTTTTTCGGCTGGGAGGCAGATGTAGCGGCTACTACAGTCTGTTTGACGGCAAGCGGTGCTTCCTGCTGTTTTATTACAGGCTCAGCAATCAGCTTCTTCGACACAGTATCTTTTACGGCAATCGCCACACTATCCTTAACACCGACACTATCCATTAAAACCGTATTACCTGCCGCATTACCAACTTCATTGCCAGCGGTTTCCTCCACAGGCGATTCAGTCGATAATTCGTCAAACCAATCAGGATAATACAAATAAGCGACGGTTCCTGCACATAGCAATACCACAAGAGCCACGATGGCAATGAAGTATTTCATTGCGGAAGATTCAGCCGGGCCGGCAGTTTTGATAACCTCCACCCTCTCTTCATTAACTTCCTCCGAAGCCACAGTCTCCACAGGAACAACGGCTTCTTCTACAGGTTCCGGTTCGACAGGACTATCGATTTTCTCGGCAATCTCCGGTGTCTCAACCGCACTACCGGCAACCACTTCCGGCACAGCATCTTCCACTTTCTGCTCCGTATCTTCATCCTCCTCACTGTCACTATCTACAGGGGTATCTTCTAAAACAGTACCTTCATTGAGCACTACTGTTTCAAAATGCGCAAACGGCTTATTGATAATATCTTTCAAAGCAGGCTCCGGAGTAAATGAACTTTGGTATGGCCTTGTATCTCAAAGCGTTCCCCAGTATTGACATTTACACTCTCCCGGCTTTCCACATCAATCAGTTTAAAAGCGCCCAGACCTTTAATCTTCACATACTTGTCTTTTTCCAACGCTTCTTCAATCAGTTGGAAAAACTCTTTCACAAAACTATCGGCATTCTTCTTGCTCATGCCATGCTTTTCAGCCAGCAAATCAATCAGATCCTGTATGTTTAGTTTTTCATTCATAATATGGAAGATTTAAAAGAAAGATTACTTAAACTTATCCTTTAGCAAGGTACTCGGCTTATATGTCAACACCAATTTGGGCGGTACCAGCATACGCTGCTTTGTAGTTGGATTTACGGATATACGTTCCGCTTTCTTTTTCACTTCGAATGTTCCAAAACCTTGTATGGAAATCGTATTCCCTTCTTCCAGTTGCCGCGTCATATCCGACAGTAAAGAAGTAACCAACTCCGAAGTATCCTTCAAAGTATACCCCAACCTGCGTGACAATTCCGAAGTAAATTCTTTGTTATTCAAAATCCAAGCTTTAAAATTGTGAACTACTGTGCTATATTAGCAAATCTTCCCCACATACACAAGAAGTACGAAAGGAAATATTTAAATAATCCGTCCAAAAAGGTCGAAATCATCGGAATTTATTATCTCTACCTGATAAAAACCACCAATCTCCAACGGTTCATCACCACATTCAATCAGCACTTCCGGATCTACTTCGGGAGAATCGAACTCCGTACGTCCGATATAGTAATCACCTTCCAGACGATCGATTATTACTCTCATCTGCCTGCCTACCTTTGCTGCGCTCAGTTCGGCAGAAATACCTTGCTGGATGGACATCAATTCATCCAACCGGGCTTGCTTTACTTCTTGAGGAATGCTGTCTTCGTAATGGGCAGCGGCATACGTACCTTCCTCCTCGGAATATGCAAATGCCCCCATTCTATCGAAGCGCACCTTGCGGACAAACTCCTTCAACTCTTCAAAGTCAGCTTCCGTTTCTCCTGGATGCCCCACCATAAGCGTAGTGCGCAAATGAATTCCCGGAACTTCTTCCCGAAACTTTTCTATCAGCCGATAAGTATCCTCTTTAGTAACATGACGGCGCATTTTCTCCAACATATTATCACTGATATGCTGCAAGGCAATATCCATATATTTACATACATTGGGACGCTCGCGCATTACGCGGAATAAATCCATCGGGAAATGAGCCGGATAAGCATAATGCAAACGTATCCATTCCACACCCGGAATTTCTGAGATTTTTTCAATTAATTGGGGCAACATCTGCCTCTTATATAAATCTACGCCATAATAGGTCAATTCCTGCGCAATAACCTGAAACTCTTTCACTCCGCGAGCCACAAGATACTTCACCTCGTCCAGGATTTCTTCCATAGGACGCGACACATGCCGGCCTGTAATAATAGGAATGGCACAATAAGAGCATTTGCGGTCGCATCCTTCCGATATTTTCAGATAGGCATAATGCTGGGGAGTGGTCAGTGTACGCTCTATGTGCAGTTCCTCATGGTATGCCTTACCCAAATCCTGCAGCAACTCTTTCCAATTGAACTTGCCGTAAAACTTATCCACCTGAGGAATCTCAATCGCCAGTTCCTTCAGGTAACGTTCCGAAAGGCAACCCATTACATAAAGCTTCTCCAAGTTTCCTTCCTCCTTAGCCTGCGCAAATTCCAGAATCATATTAATAGATTCCTCCTTTGCATCGCCGATGAAACCGCAGGTATTAATTACGGCAATCTCTCCTTTCGGACGCTCGGCATCATGCGTTACATGAAAGCCCGCTTCCTCCAGCTGGCGCATCAAATGCTCCGAGTCCACTAAATTTTTAGAGCAGCCTAATGTTATGATATCAATAGTTTTCCGTTTCATGCATTCCCTCCGAACAATGAATCGACAAACTCTTTTTTACGGAACACCTGCAAGTCCTCTATGCCTTCTCCCAGACCGATGTACTTTACCGGAATCTTAAACTGATCAGAGATTCCGATTACAACGCCGCCTTTAGCCGTGCCGTCCAGCTTGGTTACAGCCATTGCCGTAACCTCCGTTGCCAAAGTAAACTGCTTGGCCTGCTCAAATGCGTTCTGTCCGGTGGAACCATCCAAAACAAGCAATACCTCATTCGGAGCATCCGGCACAACCTTCTTCATTACATTCTTAATTTTCGTCAGTTCGTTCATCAGACCCACTTTATTATGCAGACGTCCGGCCGTATCTATAATCACCACATCGGCATTATTGGCTACCGCTGAACTCAAAGTATCAAATGCCACAGAAGCAGGGTCAGCACCCATTTTCTGCTTGATAACGGGAACCCCCACACGTTCTCCCCAGATAACCAGCTGCTCCACCGCCGCTGCACGGAAAGTATCGGCAGCACCCAGATAAACGGATTTGCCGGCTTTCTTAAACTGATAAGCCAGTTTGCCTATAGTCGTGGTTTTTCCTACACCATTCACTCCCACTACCATAACCACGTATGGCTTCTTCGCAACAGGAGTTTCAAAGTCGTCCACATCATCCGAGTTGTTCTCTGTGAGCAAAGCAGCGATTTCATCGCGCAGAATCACATTCAGCTCCTTCGCATTCATATATTTCTCGTCTGCAGCACGCTTCTCGATACGTTCTATAATCTTCAACGTAGTTTCTACGCCCACATCCGAAGTAATCAACACCTCTTCCAGATTATCCAGCACCTCATCATCCACTTTCGATTTACCGGCTATAGCACGGGCAATCTTCCCGAACACACTCTCTTTTGTTTTAGATAATCCTTTATCTAATGTTTCCTTCTTTTCTTTTGAGAAAAAACTAAAAAATCCCATAGTCTACTTTTTTGTACAATACATTATGCCACAAAGATATAACAAAATTAACAAATAATAAAAGCCGAAACGATTTAATAGCAAAAAAATCCCCCCCGCCGATATATCAGCGAGAGGAGCTTTATAAGTAATCAGCGCCTTACAGCAACTGCATTTATCTTATTTCTTGAAAAAGTCCTGTACTTTTTCGTTAGGAACCATTTGCTCATCGAAGATGTAAGCACCGGTCTTCGGAGACTTAACCATCTTGATAACCTTCGTATAAGCACGACCTTCCTTAGAACCATCGTGCAAACTTGCTACTGTTTTCTTTGCCATGGGTTATACTATTATTATTTAATTTCCTTGTGTACTGTTACTCTCTTCAGAATCGGGTTGTATTTCTTCAACTCCAATCTCTCGGTAGTGTTCTTTCTGTTCTTCGTTGTAATATAACGAGAAGTTCCCGGCATACCGCTATCCTTGTGTTCTGTGCATTCCAGAATCACCTGTACTCTGTTACCTTTTGCTTTCTTTGCCATAATCAGTTATTCTCCTCTACTTTAGCCAATTACTTTAATGCTTTTCCAATCACAATAACCTTTAGCTACCGCATCTTTCAAAGCAGCGTCCAGTCCTTTTCTTGTTAATAATGCGCAGACCGTTGGCGCAAATGCTCAGACTGATCCAGCAGTCCTGTTCTACATAATAGAATTTCTTGTTAAACAAGTTCAAATCAAAGGTTCTTTTTGTTCTTCTCTTTGAGTGTGAAACATTGTTGCCAATCATGGCTTTCTTTCCGGTAATTTGACAAATCTTCGACATTTCTATCTTTATTTTATAGTTTTTATCTATACTTATTTCAAACAGAGCGCAAAGTAAGCACTTTTATCGTTACGAAACAAGTTTTTCCTAAAATAATTCGTTGCACGAGAATATTTTTTCCTCATTTCAGCATACTACAGAGCATAAACAGCGCATTTTGAATAGCCGACTGTACATTTTCCACCCTTCCGCGATCGCCTTCCTGCTTCATGGTTACAATTTCGTTTTTGCAGGCAGCCGCTATCCACACAGTACCTACCGGTTTCTCCGGTGTACCGCCACCGGGGCCGGCAATTCCCGAAGTGGCAACCGCACAATCCGTTTTCAACGTTTTCATCGCACCTTTCACCATTTCAACAACCGTCTCCCTGCTCACTGCACCGTGCTGCGCCAGCGTCTCGACAGAAACATGGAGCAAATCCGCCTTTACTTCGTTGGAATACGCCACAATTCCGCCTTTAAAATACTCCGAGCTCCCCGGAACCGAAGTTATCAAGGCAGCTATTCCGCCACCGGTACAACTTTCAGCGGTGGAAAGGGAGAAATTCTTTGCTTTCAGCAGTTCCCCTACCTTCTCTTCCGTCTTCATACCTTATTATATATATGCAATATACTTTTTCCTTATAAAGTGACACGTGAATAAGCCGGCGCTTCCATCGGGCAGAAATCCTTATCCAGATACTTGAAGTATCCGGTTATGGCAATCATCGCAGCATTATCCGTTGTATAGCTGAACTTGGGAATGAAAATATTCCATCCATACTTCTCAGCATGTTCGCGGAATGAGTTACGCAGACCGTTGTTTGCCGATACACCACCTGCAACGGCCACATCCTTTATCTTGTACTGTTTTGCCGCTTTACGCAACTTATCCATCAGAATATCGACAACAGTAGCTTCCAGCGATGCCGCCAGGTCTGTCTTGTGATGTTCAATGAAATCGGGGTCATCCTTTATCCAATCGCGCAAGGAATACAGAAACGAAGTCTTCAAGCCGCTGAAGCTGTAATCCAGTCCGGGAATATGTGGTTTGCTGAAAGTAAAGGCTTTAGGATTTCCCTGGCGGGCAAGCCGGTCGATAATCGGTCCGCCGGGATAACCCAGTCCCATTACCTTGGAGCATTTGTCGATGGCTTCACCTGCAGCATCATCAATTGTCTGCCCCAGGATTTCCATGTCGTTGTAGGCCTTTACTAAAATAATCTGTGAGTTGCCACCGGAAACCAGCAAGCAAAGGAAAGGAAATTCCGGCTGCACATTCTCTTCACCTTCCGCTTTAATAAAATGAGCTAATACATGTCCGGTCAAGTGATTGACATCTATCATAGGTATCCCCAACGCACGGGCGAACCCTTTGGCAAAGGACACACCCACCAGCAAAGACCCCATCAGCCCCGGACCGCGCGTAAACGCCACGGCACTTAATTCTTCCTTGGTAACTCCGGCACGTTTCAAAGCCTCGTGCACCACCGGCACTATATTCTGTTGATGTGCACGCGAAGCCAATTCGGGCACTACCCCACCATAAGCTTCGTGAACAGCCTGACTGGCAACGACATTCGACAGCAGGTAGCCATCCTTGATGACCGCTGCGGAAGTGTCATCACATGAAGATTCAATTCCTAAGATTATTGTACTCATAGTGTTTATTTACGTTTAAACGCTGCAAAAGTAGTGATAAAAGTAGTATCCATAACGTATTATTTCATATTTTTGTTGGCTGAATTAAAAAAATAACCGCCTATCAGAACGCTGAAAACGACAGTACGCTGGATAATCGGTATAGTGTTAGGACTCTATATCGGAATAATTTTGCTGCTGAACATTCCTTATGTCCAGCACCGCATGTCTGTACTCGTTGCCAAGGAGCTGAGCACCGTATTAGGTAGCGAGCTCACAGTAGGGCGGATAAACATAGGACTGCTGAACCGGATTATCATCGACGACCTGGTACTGAACGACCAATTGGGAAAAGAGTTGCTGAAAATAGGCCGTCTGTCCGCTAAGTTCGAGATACTGCCGCTGTTCAGCGGAAAGATATCCATCGGTAACGTACAGCTTTTCAGTTTCAATGCCAATCTGGAAAGACCTACTCCCCAGGCAAGCACCAACTTCCAATTCGTACTCGACGCTTTCGCTTCCAAAGACACCGTCAAGAAGAAGAGCAATCTGGACCTGCGCATCAACTCACTCCTGATACGGCGCGGAAAGGTATCTTACGATGTGTTGTCAGCCGAAAGCACTCCGGGCAAGTTCAACCCGCAACACATCCGCCTGTCCAACATTCTTGCCAACGTCTCGCTGAAAGCACTCCAGAACGACTCGGTCAACGCTGCCATCAAGCGAATGAGCGTTGAAGAGGAGCACTCCGGCTTCGAACTGAAAAAGCTAAGTCTGAAGATAATAGCCAACGACCGGAAGATGCGGATAGAGAACTTCGCCATAGATTTGCCCAACACCTCTTTGGCAATGGATACCATCCGTATGGAATACGACAGCCTGGAATCACTCGGCCATTTCACCGATGATGTCCGTTTCTCGTTCCGTATGCTGTCTTCGGAAGTAGCATTACAGGATATATCGGCATTCGTGCCTGCCTTCAAGCCCTTCAAGGAGAAGTTGAAGTTGGAAATGGAAGCCGCCGGAACGGTCAACCGGCTCAACTGCCCGAAGCTGCTTATCTCTTCCAACGACCACTTCCTGCTGAAAGGCAATGTATCCCTGCAGGACCTGTCTCATCCGCAAGATGCATACATATTCGGCAATCTGTCCAATTTATATGCCGACCCGGACGGCATTGCATTCTTTGTACGCAACCTGAGTAAAGATTACAAAGGAGTTCCTCCGGTATTGCAGAATCTGGGCACGGTATCTTTCCGTGGAGAGATTTCCGGATACTTCACGGACCTGGTGACCTATGGCGAAGTCCGCACGGATATAGGCACTATCAAGACAGATGTCAAACTCAGTTCCGACAAAGACAAAGGTTATTTCGCTTATTCGGGTGCGGTAAAGACAACCGGATTCGAACTGGGCAGGATGCTGAATAACGACAAGCTTGGAAAAGTCACCTTCAACATGGACGTCAAAGGCAACCATTACGCCCAAAGATACCCCGCCATTACCATGAAAGGGCTGGTGGCATCCATAGACTACAGTGACTATACTTACGAAGACATCACTTTGGACGGAAAATATAAGCAAGGCGGCTTCAACGGTAACGTATCGCTCAACGACGAAAACGGCGCCATACAACTGAGCGGCTCTATCAATACTACCGGCAAGACACCCACCTTCAACTTCCGTGCCGCTATCGACCATTTCCGCCCCAACACCCTGCACCTCACACCCAAATACAAGGACACGGAATTGGCCGTAAAGATAAAAGCCGACTTCACCGGTAGCTCCATCAACGACATGAACGGTGAAATCAACGTCGACAGTCTCCAATACATCGCTCCGGAACAGAACTTCTTCATGGACAACCTGCGGATTGCCGCCACTCAGGGCGATGAGCGTCAGAAACGGCTGACTATCAGTTCCAATTTCCTGCGCGGCACTATCGAAGGCGACTATTCCTATCAGACATTACCCGCCAGTGTGCTCAACATCATGCGGCGTTACATTCCGGCTCTGATACAACCCGCCAGGAAACCGCAGAAAACAGAAAACAATTTCCATTTCGACCTCCATATCTACGATACGGAGATACTCTCCACCGTATTCCAGATACCACTGAAAGTATATACCCACTCCACTCTGAAGGGCTATTTCAACGACAAAGCGCAACGGCTGCGCGTAGAGGGGTACTTCCCGCGGCTGAGTTACGGCGGAAAGTTCTTTGAGTCGGGTGTGGTTCTCTGCGAAAATCCGGGTGAACAGTTCCAGGCAAAAGTCCGCTTCACCAACCGGAAAACAACCGGCGCGGTAAACGTAGCCCTCGAAGCCAAGGCAAAGGACGACCGGATACAAACCATATTCAACTGGGGAAACAGCAGCGCTGTAACTTACAGCGGCAAGATAGCGGCTCTCACTCAATTCGTCCGCAACTCTTCCCAAGAAGCTGGCGACGACAAAATACACACAAAATCCTCCCGCCAAGCCAGAAAGAGAAACCCGCCCTGAAAACGATTGTCAACGTACAGGAAACGAACGTAATCCTCAACGACACCGTATGGAAGATACACCCTTCGCAAATCGTGGTCGACTCGGGCAAAGTGCACGTCAACAATTTCTACTTCAGCCATAACATAGGATACGTATTCGATATAGCCGACCTGGGTGTCAACTTCAAAGGCGAGGCCACGGGCCCGGCATATGCCAGCGGAATACTTAAAAAGCCGGTGATGAGTACCGACCTCTTCATACGCAACCTCGGCTTGAACGAGGGCCTTTTAGGCGATGCCAACATACACGGCGAATGGCATCACGACGTGAAAGGCATCTACCTGGATGCCCGTATCCGCGAGAAAGACATTGCCAGAAGCCATGTATACGGGTACATCTACCCCATAAAGCCCACCAGCGCGCTCGACTTGCAAATCGAAGCCGACAGCACCAACCTGAAGTTCATCCACCACTACATGCAGAGCATCACCCCCGAATTCAACGGGCGTGCCAGCGGCCACGTACATTTCTACGGCAAGTTCAAGGCGCTGACAATGGAAGGTCGCGTATTCGGTGACGCCTCCCTCAAGGTAGATGTACTCAACACTACTTTCTCCCTGAAAGACAGCATACTTATCGAACCGGGCGGACTTACTTTCCGCAACAACCGCATCTTCGATACGCAAGGGCATCAGGGCAGAGCCAACGGTTACCTGCACTACCGGCATTTCAAGGATTTGGAATACCGCTTCCGGTTCGATGTGGACAATATGCTGGTTATGAACACCAAAGAATCACCCGACTTCCCCTTCTACGGCACGGTGTATGGCACAGGCAACGCCACCATTGCCGGCAATGCGGCAGACGGGGTGAATATCGACGTGGCAATGACCACCAACCGCAACACCAACTTCACTTATATGAAAGAAGGTGTCGCCTCGGCAGTGAGCAACCAGTTCATACGCTTCGTAGACAAGACACCGCACCGCGTACTTCAGGATTCCATCATGCTGATGTCCGAATACGAGCAGGCGCAGAAAGAAGTCATGGAAAAGGAAAGTGACACCGACATACGACTGAATCTCCTGATAGACGCAACTCCGGACGCCACCATGAAAATCATCATGGACCCCATTGCAGGCGACTACATCAGCGGTAAAGGAACGGGGAATATCCGCACCGAATTCTACAATAAAGGAGATGTGAAAATGTTCGGCAGCTACCGCATCAGCCAGGGAGTTTATAAATTCAGCCTGCAAGAAGTTATCCGCAAGGACTTCATCATCAAAGACGGAAGTACCATCACCTTTAACGGCGCGCCGCTCAATGCCACCCTCGACATCCAGGCAGGCTATCTTGTAAACTCCGCTTCGCTGAACGACCTCGTTCCCGATGCCGGCAATTACGTCAACCAGACCAACATCAAGGTTAACTGCCTCATGGCGCTGACCGGACAGCTCACCTCACCGGACATCAAAATGAGCCTGGAGCTGCCCAACGAACGCGATGAAGTACAGGCATTGGTACGGAATTATATCCCTACGGACGAGCAGATGAACATGCAGATACTCTACCTTCTGGGTATCGGCAAGTTCTATACTCCGGAGAATGTAGATGCCACCGGCAACTCCAACATGATGTCGAGCGTGCTCTCTTCTACCCTTTCCGGACAACTGAACAATGCACTCTCGCAGATTATCGACAGCAACAACTGGAACTTCGGCACAAACTTCAGTACCGGAGAAAAAGGCTGGACAGACATGGAGTTCGAGACAATGCTTTCCGGGCAACTGCTGAATAACCGCCTGCTCATAAACGGTAACTTCGGCTATCGCGAGAATCCGATGGCGAACACCAACTTCGTAGGTGACTTCCAAGCCGAATGGCTCGTAAACCGTTCCGGCGATATCCGTCTGAAAGCGTATAACGAAACCAACGACCGCTATTACACCAAGACCAACCTCACCACTCAGGGTATAGGCATCATTTTCAAGAAGGATTTCAACAAATGGAATGAACTGCTCTTTTGGAACAAGTGGAAGTTGAAAAGGCTGAAAAGAAAACAAGCGGAGAAAAATACGTCCGCTCCGGACAGTATCCCCTCAAAAGAAATCCCGTCCGGAAGCACAATCCAAACGGGAAAGGGAAGAATGAGTGCATGCTTTCCTTTAAAAATACCCTTCCCGCTTTTTTCCCACGGGAATCAGATACAAACAGACGGTCTGTTTGCACCGAACAGACCGTCTGTTTGTGCCATACGGACCATCTGTTTCACTCCGGCAGACCATGCGTTTTACCCTATCTTAAGCCACTTTTGGCATGGACAGCATTCCGGACACCCCGGCGTACACCTATAAAGGCTGTCCTTCAATGGATTACGCCCTTAAGCGGACAGCCTTCCGAACATTTGCCGGACACATAAGAAATAAAGAAAGAATTGATATATTAAAATATATCAGTACTTTTCTTCCTTGAAACGTTTTTGACCTTCAAGAAAAACTTCGCCCGGCATCCCCCACTTGCAGATAATGGCAGTTATCCGCAAGCGTTGCCCGCAAACAAACAAAATCCAATAAAATGCAATATAGTATATCGCGTGCGGTAATGGCGCACGCAAAGACTGTAAATATTATAAAGCCAACAGATTATGAAAGATTTAACAACCTTTACGCTTTCAGTCATACAGGAGCTGGAAGACGAGGGCGGTTCGGAACCGCCCATGTATACCGCAGCATGCTACGGGCTTTCCAACGGTACTGGGAAAGCGAACATCCAAAAAACGAAATACGCATGCGGAAAGTGTTTGATATCGCCACGATACACAAATTCGAAAGGCACCTGCTGGAGAGGATGCTCAAGCTGAACACCATGTCCACCTACCTGCGCATGTTGCGGGCAGTATACAACCGCGCGCTGCTGGCAGGCCTCACCGGCTACGTGCCCGGACTGTTCAAGCATGTATATACCGGAACCCGTGCCGATGTGAAACGAGCCCTGCTCCCCGCCGAAATGGGACAGACCCTTGACACCTCCGCTTCCGTGCGCCGGGAGCTGAAAGAAGCGCAGATATGGTTCGCCTTGCTATTCCTCTTGCGGGGAATGCCGTTTGCAGACCTCGCAAGGCTGCGCAAATGCGATTTCAAGGACGGGGTAATTACCTACCGAAGACAGAAAACGGGAAGGCAGATACGTGTACACGTCACCGAAGAAGCCGCTGAGCTTATCCGCCGATGCGCCGACCGCCGCACGGACTCACCCTACCTGCTCAACATACTGGGGGACGAAAACTGCCGCTTCCCGCTGGGAAGGCGTGAAGAGTACCGACATTACCAACAGGTCCTGCGGAGATTCAACCGGAAACTCAAACTGCTGGCGGCAGCCCTCAGGCTGGGCGGAAAGCTGTCGTCCTACACCGCAAGGCACACATGGGCAACAACGGCGTTCCACACCAGAGTCGCCGTGGGAGTAATAAGCAACGCACTGGGGCATTCATCGGTAAAGGTTACGGAAACCTATCTGAAACCCTTCGAAAACGAAGCGCTGGACAGGACCAATAAGAAAATTATCGCTTACGTGAAGAAATGCAGTATCCGACAAGGATGACAAGGGAGCATTCCATGTATGTAACTATGATACAGATTATTACAAAGGGATTACTTTGTAGGTAACGGAGGATATTCCTACCGCAAAAGTAACTATAAAACTTGAAAAACAAAATAAAAAAGATAAAATCTTATCATATACGGCATAAAAGACCGGCAGCAGACAAAACAGAACAAACCGACTTCAACCAATAAAGCAAAGCCCCCCTTGCCGCCTTCCGGTAGGAAAGCGGGAAAACGTCTGTTATATAACTTTATCGGTTATACAACCCGGATGCATATGCGGCAGACGCTTCTGCAGGGTGCCTAAAGGCAATCTCCCGTTACCTACAAAGTAACGGCCGGATACCAACAATCAAACAAACAAGAAAACTACATGATAACGCCCAAAACACAGACTGCCATTGCAGTACTCAAATGCATCTATGCAAGAGACTACGGTACTTGCATAAAAGCATACACACTTACAGAAGGGCAGATGCGGGTATTGCTGACACAGCTCACCAATGCCGGACTTATCATCCTGAAAGAAAAGGAACATCCGCTGGAAATACAGTCCTATATTCCTGCTAAAAGAGCCATGGAAATATCCCTGCTGGATATTCTCGAAGCTACGGGAGAACATCTGAACTGCAACCGCCCCATTACCGAGCAGTTCTATGCACAATACGGAAGAGCCGCCCAGAAACTCGGAATAATAAACCAGATAGCCAGAATATACTGAAGGAAATTACACTGACAGATTTATAAAAGGAGGACAATAAATTGAAAAAGATAAACTATATCATAATATCGGCTTTGTTTGCAATATTGCCTTATACAAGCAGACTGAAAGCGCAAACCATAGCTGTAAAAAGTGACCTGCTCACCGGAGCACTCTCTTCTCCCAATCTTAGTGCAGAGGTAAAACTCTCCGAACGTTTTACGCTGGAAGCCGGATTCCATTACAACCCTTTCTCAATAGGCAAAGACAAATACCTGAAGCACTGGTTTGTACAACCAGAATTGCGTTATTGGATGCATCAACCCTATAAAAGAAGTTTCTTGGGGGTAAATCTCATGTATGGAGTATACAACATAAGCAAAATAAAATTGCCTTTCGGAATATTCAAAGGAATACGCTCGTCAAGATACGAAGGAGATTTTGTAGGAATAGGAATATCGTATGGCTATCATTTTATCCTGTCTTCCCATTGGAGAGTGGAAACAAGCATCGGAATGGGATTTCTTCACACCGGATATGAGCGTTACTATTGTTCGAGTTGCGGAGAAAAGACAGGAGCAGGCAATAGAAACTTCATTGCACCTACCAAAGCGGCAATCTCCCTGATATATATAATAAAATAATGACAAACAATAACAAATTACATATTAACACTTAAAAAAACAGATGCATATGAAAACAAACAATTTTTTATGGGCAACATTGGCAACAGCCATCCTTACACTGACAGGATGCAGCAGTGACGACAACGAACTGACAGTTCCTCAACCGCAAGATAAAACAGCACTCTTGGAACTGCGTCTGATCGGGAATGGAATAAATACCAAAGCAACCGGTGACAATTTACCCACGCAAGCCGAAGAAAACACAGTAAAGTATTTCACTGTTGCTATTTTCAACAGCGACAACACTGTAAATGCCCTGCACACTGTAACCGAAAACACAACCTCGGCAACAACCATCAGCTGCACACCGGCAACAAACTGTACGGGTATCGTAGTAGCCAACGCTCCTTCCGATAGTTATTTTACAGGTGTGCTGAGCAAGGACGATTTCTTGAAGAAAACCATCGCATTGGCGGATGCACAAACCAAAGACTGCCTGCCTATGAGCGGAAATATAAAAGACAAGAACGGCAACACCACTTTCACGTTAAGCGCAGGCGACAATGACGGAATAACCGCCCAATTGAGCCGGCTTGTGGCAAGAGTATCGATAAGCAGCATCAAAACTGACTTCGACCCCAAAGGGCAGTACTCAGCAGCATCGTATGAGCTGAAAAACATCTTTGTCCGAAATGCAATAAAAGAAGTGGTACCGGGCACAGGCGAATACAGCACAACGAAAATGGGAAACCCCTGCTTACCTAAGCGGAAACTACGACAGTTCCAACGGAACAGCAGATTATCTGGCAAATGCGATAAGCCCTGCTGCGGATGTAAAAACTGAACATCAGGCCAACTACTGGTTTTATGTTCTCCCAAACGAGGAAACCACCCATACGGCATTGGTACTGGAAGGTACATTCAAGAAAAACGCAGACGATACGGGAAGTACCATCTATTACCCGATAATCATCAATAAAAGCCAGAGCGGAACAACCATCACCGGAGCTTCGGGCACAGGCACTTCAAACATAGCCCGCAACACCACTTACAGCATAAAAGCCACCATCAAAAGTATAGGTATTACAGATCCTATGGGAGATATAACCCCTACTTCACTCCAACTGACGGTAAGCGTGGCGGACTGGGCATTGAATATTACCCAGGATGTGACTTTCGAATAAAACCTGAATAACAAGCAATACTTAAAATACTATGAAGTTTCTCCGAATATCCATACTTACGGCACTACATGTATGCCTCATATTCCTGCACACATCATGTATACGGGAAGAAATGAACGCCTGTGTACAATACAAGCTGAACACACAGGCAGTGGATGAACAAGGAAATGACCTGACCGGAAACGGGATACTGGAAAAATCGGAAGTTTATCTGTTTGGAGAAAAAGGATTTATAAGAATGATACCGGCAAAAGCATCGTTGGAATATCTCTTTGGAAACCATAAGAGCGAAAGGCTGACACTCGTAGCATGGGGAAACATCAAGGAAGACACCTTGATTACTATCCCCATCCTGCCGGGAACCTCCATCGAAAATGCACGCCTGAAACTGAAAAGACATACCGAAGGCAACCATCTGCCTGTAACGGATATGTTCTATTGCCGCAAGGAGCTGAATAATACCGCCACAAGAAGCATACAGGAAGAAAGCATCACATTGGTAATGAAAAGAATAGCAGCAGGACTTAGCATACATACCCTGCACCTGGAAGAGCAATATCCCCGACAAGAAGAAAACTATACACTTCTTATAAGAGGCACGGGAACGGAAATGGACTTCACAGGTAAAGTGACAGGCGAAAATGCCGAGTACAAGCCGCTATCCATTACCGATGAGCAAGGCAATGTACATGTTCCCCCTTTCAGGATTTTTCCTACTGGGGAAGGAAAGGGCATAGAAATAGACATATACAGAGGGCAGGACAAGGTATGTACAGTGGAACGGGACAATGAAGGAAACCTCTCTACGTAATGGCGGGAAAGCAAACGGACATTGAAATTGACTTCAAAAACACACAAATAAAAGCAACAGTAAAGGTCTTGCCTTGGGGAGAAGTGAACCAGAACACAGAAATCTAAGTAAGGAGAAGTATGACACAATTATTGAAATACAAAAGTGGTAAAATGACCGCATTATCTGTTATAGCCTTCACTGCAACCATTGTTGCCATGTTAGCATCATGCGATACCGCACAACTCGAAATTCCGGAAGTGCAACTGACACTCCGCCTTTCGTTACCGGAAGCAGGAGAATATGCACGTACACGTGCTATCACAGCCGATGAAGAAAATGCGATAGATATTGAACAACTGAAAGTATTGGTCTTCAAGGTAGAAGGAACTTCCGAGCTCTTTGCCTATGAAACTCCGCAGATACAGTTGCAGGCAAACCGGTATACAGTGACCCTAAAAAAGCAAAGTCAAGCGGAAGAAAAGTACAGATTAGTTGTCATAGCCAATGCCGGCAAACAATTACCGGCCATTCAGGAAAACACTCCTAAAGACGAGGTACTAAGAAAAATTACGTTCAGCGCCAGCGGCAACTGGAACACGGCCGGTCCCTCAGATTACACTCCTTTTCCCATGTGGGGAGAAAGTGCCACTGCGCAATCGATAACTTCTGCCACTACTTTGGGTTCCATCACCTTGCTTCGTGCATTGGCGCGTATAGATGTGGGCTGCGGACTCAAGGAAGAGACAGCAACAGGAGTCGGCGGATTCGCATTAAAAACCGTCAGCATATACCGGACTAACAATAAAGGCTATGCTGCCCCCGTAGACAGTAAGACAATCACCGACAATGTGGTTTCAGCCGTATCCGTACCTTCTGATGCCGGCACCAATGATGTCCTGACCTATACCTGTACAGATGATAAATCATTGCTACGGACTATTTATATAGCAGAAGCAGAACAGGGAACCAACAAGGATAACAATATATGTCTGGTCATAGGCGGGATTTATACAGGAGATACATATTATTACAGAGTGGACCTGACCGTCAACGGGAGTTATATTCCTATTAAAAGGAATTGCCGCTATATCGTAAATATCAAAGCTGTGAACAGCATAGGCTATACAACAGAAGAGGAAGCACTCCACGGCGACATTGTATTGTCCGTTACTGCCGACTTGTCGGCAGAAGCATGGGGCAGCCAGACAGAAGCGGGCAAGGGAACAATAACATTACTCTAAAAACAATATAAAACAGATGGCAAAAATCATATCCTATACAATATTCATACTATTATTCGTAACCGGATGTAGTACCGATGAAACGGAATATTTTCCAGAAGATAATGTATTGGTCGAAGTCAAAGCGCCACAGACCGATGGGTGGAGTACAAAAGATTATATCAACACCCGGAATTACTCAGAGAAAACAACCGTACGGAAAGAGGAAGACGGACTGAATATAAAAATACATACGCTTCCCGATACGAAAGGAGCTGCAAAAAGCGGCATAAATACCCGCTGGGCGAATATGGAAGATAACATCACTTTCAGGGTGATAGCCTACAAATGTACAGATGCCGCCGATATTTCAACGGCCAATTATGCCGGTTACGGAGACTACAGATTATCGGGTAGCAGCGTGCAAACGAACAAGAAACTATCCCTTCTAATAGGAACTTATACGTTTGTCTGCTATTCTTTTGGTAATTCAAATTCCTTAGCCGGCTTCGATAACAGTACAACCAATGTTCCTGTTTCAAACGGACAAAATTTCATGATCTGCATAAAGCCTAATATCAGCATTAACAAAGCGGAAGATAGTAAATACACTTTGGACAATATTGTATTCAAACACCTGTGCGCACGATATAGGGTATTGGCAAAAGCACAAAGTGGAAGAATGAGTAACATCACAGCATGTTCCGGTTCCATAACATTGCCTAAAAAGACAGCAGTCTATTCATTTACCGACAACACATTGAATGTACAAGAAGAGAATACAGAAACCGTAAACATACTTTGGAACAATCCGGACGCCATGGAAGTATATAGCGAATACATATATTTACTTCCTCAAAACTCTGCAAAGATAACCGTCAGCCTGGATTTTACTGTTGGCGGAAAAGCCTACACAAACAAAAGTATCACAGCGGACGGATTGACATTTACTGCAAACAATACATACTACAGCAGCATAGATTTTAGTACAGACCAAGGTTACATAGTCGGAGGCGTAATATGGGCCAACGGAAATCTTTATTACGAGAACAATGAATATAAATTCTTTCCGAATACAGAAGACTTCATAGGAGGTACAAATACCGGCGAAATATTCTATTATAATGCACTGCTGCCATATCCATCCCTTAAAACAGATCCTGTAAAAACCTGGAATCCGGCGAATGACCCATGCAGTAAAATCGCTCCGGCAAACACATGGCGCACTCCAAGTTCCAAGGACTTCACCAAGTTACAGGAAGCAGGTTATACGATAGATGCAGTAAGTGGGAGCAAGAAAGGGTTCAAATTCGGCAATACGCTTTTCCTGCCGTATTGCGGTTATCTGCAATCCAAAGTTACTCCATATTATAAAGACAAAGACTATCGCGGATTATATGCCACTTCCGATTACAAATATATATTTGTATTTTGGAACAGTGCTTATAACGGAAAAGCCGGATGCAACATGCCTAATGACTACAACTGCCCGTGGGATGCTTTTTGTATCCGGTGCATTCGGGATTAACACCGATCTGGCAGATTTGCTGCAATTCTTGTTGTACAGCACTACCTATGACACAAAAAGCCAGCTAATCCATTGCGAGTTAGCTGGCTAATTCTATAATATTTTCCGAAAAATCTTAGGGGTTCTGCGCAATGCCATTAAAACGGCACAGGCCCGTCCAATCCCACCCCGCCAAACGGATTGTCCGTTTGAGGCATATAGTCGGAGGCAGACGGAGGCGGTGGTGTAGAGGGACTGCCGATGGGCGCATTCATACGCGAACCGAACGTGGCTCCTCCCATACCCTCGGTAGGCGGCGGAATAACCATATCGTCTTCCGGATTCTGGAAGCGGGTGTACTGGCCGATAAAGCGCAGGCGCACATCGCCCACGGCACCGTTACGGTGCTTGGCTATGATAATCTCCGCCATGCCGCGCAGGTCTGTGCCGTCGGCGGAAGTATAAATCTTGTAATATTCGGGACGGTGGATGAAGCACACCATATCGGCATCCTGCTCAATGGCTCCGGACTCGCGAAGGTCGCTCAACTGCGGACGCTTGCCCTCTTCTCCCTCACGGTTCTCTACACCACGGTTCAACTGAGACAGGGCAATAATGGGAATGTTCAACTCCTTGGCCAACCCCTTCAACGAACGCGAAATCGTACTCACCTCTTCCTGACGGCTGCCGAACGACATGCCGCTGGCATTCATCAACTGAAGGTAGTCTATGATAATCACCTTTACCCCATGCTCGCGAACCAGACGGCGGGCCTTGGTACGAAGTTCGAATACGGAAAGCGAGGGAGTATCATCCACGTACAGAGGCGCATCCAGCAGGTCGCGCAGCTTATAGTCCAACTGCTGCCATTCGTAATCGGCAAGCTGTCCGCTTTTGATTTTCTCACTCGGTATCTCGCACACGTTGGAGATAAGACGGTTCACCAACTGTACGTTGCTCATTTCAAGGGAGAACAAGGCAACGGGATTGCGGAAGTTCACGGCGATGTTCTTCGCCATAGAGAGCACGAATGCCGTCTTACCCATGGCAGGACGGGCAGCTATGATAATGAGGTCGGAGTTCTGCCAGCCGGAAGTCATCTTGTCCAGTTTCGTAAATCCGCTCTCAAGACCGCTCAAACCGTCGGTACGGGCGGCGGCTTTCTGAATAAGGTCGTACGCTTCGGCAATAATCGGATTGATCTGCGTATAGTCCTTCTTCATGTTCCGCTGTGAAATCTCGAAGAGCTTGCCTTCGGCTTCCTGCATCAGGTCGTCCACATCGAGCGTCTCGTCGAACGCTTGGACTGTATGTTACTGGTGAAGGTTATCAGCTCGCGCGCCAACGCCTTTTGGGCAATGATACGGGCGTGATACTCGATATGCGCAGAGGATGCCACCTTGCTGCTGAGCTGGGTGATGTAGAACGGGCCGCCCACCTCTTCCAAATCTCCGCGCTTGGCAAGCTGCTCCTTCACGGTGAGAATGTCCACCGGTTTCTGATTGACGGCAAGGTCTGTGATAGCGGAGTATATCAGCTGATGCCGGTGTTCGTAAAAAGATTCGGGACGGAGAATTTCGCTCACCAGCGAATAAGCGTCTTTCTCGATCATCAATGCACCCAAAACGGCTTCTTCCAGTTCCGGCGCCTGCGGCTGGATACGCCCGTAATCGTTGACCGGCTGGGGTGATTTCGACTTCGGGGTGCGGGTTGTTCGTCTTTGTTCTGCCACTTTATGAATTAAGAATTGAAATTTAAAAATTAAGAAATAAATAGTCCGCCTTTCAAAAGGGAAAGCAAAGATAAATGATTTTATTGATAGCAATCAACAAATCGTTGTTAAGTTTTCAATCTACTATGAACAGAATTCATTAACTTTGTCTCCGAAGCCTGCTTTGACAGGCCCGTTTTTATTTTTAAATTTTAAATTCTTAATTCTCAATTTAACGATGCTTACTTTTCCGAATGCTAAAATAAACCTGGGACTGAATATTACAGAAAAACGACCGGACGGTTACCATAACCTGGAGACCATCTTCTACCCTATTCCCGTGGAAGATGCGCTGGAAATAAACCCGCTAAGCGAGGGTGACGGAAAATACTGCCTGCATCAGGCTGGTATGGAAATAGCGGGAGAAGCGGAAAACAACCTCGTGGTGAAGGCGTATAAGCTGCTGGACGGGTTGTTCGACCTGCCGCCGGTGGATATTCATCTGTTCAAACATATCCCATCGGGGGCCGGATTGGGTGGCGGCTCGGCAGATGCTGCATTTATGCTGAAAACGCTGAATGAGAAGTTCGGCCTTGGACTGAGTACCGGGACTCTGGAAGAGTATGCCGCCCGCCTGGGAGCGGATTGCGCTTTCTTCATCCGGAATGCTCCTACCTATGCGGAAGGCATCGGAAATGTGTTCTCGCCTGTATCCTTGTCGCTGAAAGGGTATCAGCTCTGGCTGGTAAAACCGGATATATTCGTTTCCACACGGGATGCTTTCTCACAAATAAAGCCGCACCGTCCGGAACGGTCACTGAAGGATACGGTGCAGCTGCCCGTTGAAGCATGGAAAGAGTATATGGTGAATGACTTCGAAGAGAGTGTGTTCCCACAGTTTCCCGCTATCGGGGCAATCAAGGAAGAGATGTACCGGCAAGGCGCTGTCTATGCTTCGATGAGCGGTTCGGGTTCATCGGTGTACGGACTGTTTGCGGCGGATGCCGTATTGCCGGATGTAGACTTCGGTGAAAAAGCATTCGTATATAAAGGGAAGCTGACCGTTTAAAAGTATGAAATATAAAGTATGAGGAATGAACCATGCGGACGGGACATTGTTATACCCTATATTTTATACTTCATACTTAATTTCAGGATGAAAAGATTCAGATTTTGCTTGGTAGCAGGCATGCTACTGTTTATTTCCGTTTCCGCCGTTGCCAAAGGAGTTCCCACAAGCATACAGGCTGCTTTCGAAAAGATGTACCCGTATGTTGCAAATGCCCAGTGGGAACAGATGGCAGGATGTTACGTAGCAGAATTCGTTATTGACGGCAGGGAAACAGATGTGTGGTTCGATGAAAATGCCCAATGGGTAATGATGGAGAATGATGTGGAGTCGCTGGAGAAAGTTCCCGCTCCCGTTGCGGAAGCATTTATGGAAAGCATTATGGCTTCCATGAGATTGAGGGATGTAAGGATAGTCACGTTTCCCAAACGTCCTGCGGTAATCGTTATCGAAGTGGAAGGCTACAATTCCGGTGAAGAATTCCAACTGTTCTATGCACCGGACGGAAAGCTGCAACGGCAACTGAATGTGAGTGAACTGGGCGGAGAAATTTACCCGGGACTCTTTAATTAAGCATAAAAGTATGAGGTATAACCATGCGGATGGAGCACGGTTATACCTCATACTTTATATTTTATACTTAAACTCAGTACACTTCTACTTTCGCGGCTATCCGTTTAGCTTTATCGCGCAGCGCATCGAGGTCGCTGTCCAACGGGGCATAGCACAATACAACACCCATACGGCGATTGACGCGGGTGGTAGGCTTGCCGAAGATACGCAAGTAAGTATCTTCTTCTTTGGTCACCTCTTCCATGCCGCGGTAGTTGGGACGCTCCTGACTGGCAATGGGCGAAAGAATAACGGCACTTGCCCCTATCCGCTCCTGCTTGATACCCGGAATGGGCAAACCGAGTACGGCGCGGCAATGCAATTCAAATTCGTTCAGGTTCTGTGTTCCTGCCAGTGTCACCATACCCGTATCGTGCGGACGCGGAGAGAGTTCGGAGAAGTAAACGCCGTTCTCGTGGCTCAGGAAGAATTCCACTCCCCACAAACCGGCACCGGTCAGGGCACGGGTCACTTTCTCCGCCATATCCTGCGCTTCCTTTAAATGAGCAGGGTCGATATGGGCAGGCTGGAAGCTCTCGCGATAGTCGCCGCCTTCTGCACATGTCCGATAGGCGGGCAGAACAAGGTAGGGCCATTCTTTTGGGTAACCGTCAGCAAGGTGATTTCACTATCGAACTTGATAAACTCCTCAATGATAAGCTCCTTGATGTCGCCACGGCTTCCGTTGCAGCCGTACTCCCAGGCATGCTCCAGTTCGTCGGCACTCTTTACGAGCGACTGCCCCTTACCGGAAGAGGACATCAGCGGCTTTACCACACAGGGGAAACCGATTTTTTCGGCAGCAGCCTTCAGCTCATCCAGGAGATTTGGCATAGAAGTATCTGGCTGTTTTCAGTCCCAGTTCCTTGGCGGCAAGGTCGCGGATAGCCTTACGGTTCATTGTAAAGTTGACCGCACGCGCGCTGGGCACAACCTGAATACCTTCTTTCTCGAAATCGTACAGGCGTTCCGTACGGATAGCCTCTATTTCGGGTACGATAATGTCCGGCCGGTGTTTGCGCACCACACGTTCCAATGCTTCGCCGTCCAGCATGCTGAACACTTCGCACTCGTCCGCCACCTGCATGGCGGGTGCTCCGGCGTAAGAGTCGCAGGCTATGATATATTGCCCTTTACGCTGAGCTGAAATTACAAACTCTTTACCCAGTTCACCGGAACCTAACAGTAAAATCTTTTTCATCGGTTACTAATTTATTTACTACCTATTATTATTGTTTTCTATAATTGGCAATTTGTTGTTTATCACTGGTGCTGTTCTCTCAACAGGTCATTCACCGTCTTTACCGGATTGAATGTAGTCAGAGGTACTTCTACAAAGACCGTATTCCAGTCGCTCATGGCACCGTTCCACAATCCGGGAAGTTCCAGAGCTTTCAGGTCTTTGCCGTTCTTCGACTTATAGGAGATGAAGCCCGTAGCCTTGTCCACATACTTCACCAAATCGAACTTATGGCCCTTATAGTCGCGCACTGCACATACCAGGTCTACCGGATTGAAGTGCGTACCTTTTTCAAACATTTCCTTCTTCTCAGGGTCGTTCATGTCAATCTGAGAACTTTCGAGGATTTGCAGGGAAATCGTACCATCGCTGTTGTAAGCAAGGAACGGACCTCCGCCCGGCTCGCCTACGTTCTTCACCATGCCGCAGACACGCATCGGACGGTTCAGCTTCTCTTTCAGGTAAATCACCAGTTCGGCATCTTCCAGATTCTTCGTTTCGGGGTTCTTGCAGAACAGCTTCTTCTGTACAAACTGCAGGATGTCGAGAACCTGCTCGTGCGTGTACTTGCCGCTGTCCAGCAGTTGCAGATAGGCAAAAGCCTGCTGCTGCAAGGTGATGAGCACACCGGCAATCAGCTTCTTATATAATACGGTATCGCCTTTCAGTTTATCGGGCACTACGTTGTCGATGTTCTTAATAAAGATGACATCGGCATCGAGGTCGTTCAGGTTCTCTATCAATGCGCCGTGACCGCCCGGACGGAACAGAAGCTTGCCGTTATCGCGGAAAGGCTTGTTCTCCATATCGGCGGCAACGGTATCGGTGCTCGGTTTCTGCTCGGAGAAGCTGATGTTGTAATCCACGCCGTACTTTCTGGCATAAGCCGCGGCTTTCTCGTCTACCAACGCCTTGAACAGCGCACGGTGCTCGGGAGATACGGTGAAGTGCACGTTTACCTTACCGCTCTTGTTGGCAGCATAAAGCGCACCTTCCACCAGATGTTCTTCGAGCGGGGTACGGCTGCCGTCTCGTATTTATGAAACTTCAGCAATCCTTTCGGAAGCGCGCCGTAATTCAATCCTGCCGATTCGAGCAGGGCGGCAACCACCGCCTTGTAATTGCCGGCGGCAATCAGGGCGGGAATATCCTTGCCGGTTGTTTTCAGGCAAGCGGCATTCAGGTCGTCATAGAAAGCGAACTTCCCGATTTTCCCGAAGAATGTTTTTCAAAGTCCGACTGCGGAGCATCGTATTCCGCTCCGAGGAATTCAAATAAATTCTTAAACATACGGCTTGCTGCGCCCGATGCCGGAACAAATTTCACCACCGTTTTGTCTGTCTGAGTATATGCTTCCCACGCATTCAGATATTTTTTCTGCTCATCGGCATCCGGAGCCAGTATACCCTGCTCCACGGAAGCAGCGGCAGACAACTTTAAATATGGAAATCCCTTTTCGAAGCAGGCCAGCTGCTCGGCTATCTGTTCTTCCGATATGCCTTTCTTGGCAAGTAGTTCTTTGTCTTGGAGTGTTATCATAATATCTAAATTAATTAATTGATGCCCAAAAATACAAAAAAAGCACAAGCACCGTCATGAAAAGGAAGAAAAAAACTACCTTTACAGCAGAAAATACGGACAATTATGGAAACAGGTGAATTTTTCACAGCCGAAGAGAAGCGTTTGCTCTTCGTGCTCTACCGAAAATTATTGCAGCTTTCCGGAGAGACGCTCCACAAGGGCGATTGCAGAAAGCTGAAAACACATCTTGTAAACTCTATACAGAACAACCGCATACAGCGGGATATCTTCGGGCTGAACCCGATTATAAAGGATATGCAGACCGCCGTTATCGTGGCGGAAGAGATAGGCATGAGGCGGGCATCCATCCTGGGACTGATGCTCCACGACTCCGTGCGCTGCGGCACCTGTACCGCTGAAGAGGTGGAACGGAACTACGGCGAGGATGTGGCGGGCATCATACGCGGACTGATACGGGTAAACGAACTTTACGCCAAAAGCCCCACCATCGAGTCGGAGAATTTCCGCAACCTGCTGCTGTCCTTTGCAGAGGACATGCGCGTTATCCTCATCATGATTGCCGACCGCGTGAACATCATGCGCCAGATAAAGGAGTGCGAGAACGACGAAGCACGCAGGCAGGTGGCCAATGAAGCCGCCTATCTGTACGCTCCCCTCGCCCATAAGCTGGGGTTGTACAAACTGAAGTCGGAACTGGAAGACCTTTCGCTGAAGTACACGGAGAAGGAAGTCTACTACCACATCAAGGAGAAACTGAACGAAACCAAGGCATCGCGCGACAAGTATATAGCCGCTTTCATCGCTCCGGTACAGAAGAAGCTGGAAGAGGCAGGACTGCACTTCCACATCAAGGGGCGCACCAAGTCCATCCACTCCATCTACCAGAAGATGAAGAAGCAGAAGTGTCCTTTCGAGGGTGTGTACGACCTGTTTGCCATCCGTGTAATCCTGGACTCCCAAGTAGAAAAGGAGAAGCTGGAGTGCTGGCAGGCATACTCCATTGTAACGGATATGTACCAGCCCAACCCGAAGCGTCTGCGCGACTGGCTGTCCGTGCCCAAGAGCAACGGCTACGAATCGCTGCACATCACCGTCATGGGGCCTGAAGGCAAATGGGTGGAAGTGCAGATACGCACCGAACGCATGGACGAGATAGCCGAACGGGGGCTTGCCGCCCACTGGCGGTACAAGGGCGTGAAAGGCGAAAGCGGACTGGACGAATGGCTGACTTCCGTACGTGAAGCGCTGGAGAACTCCGACAGCAGCGGATTGGAGACCATGGACCAGTTCAAGCTGGATTTATACGAAGACGAAGTGTTCGTCTTTACCCCCAAGGGAGACTTGTTCAAACTGGGCAAGGGTTCCACCGTGCTCGACTTCGCCTTCCACATCCACAGCAAGCTGGGCTGCAAATGTATAGGAGCCAAGGTAAACGGCAAGAACGCACAGTTGAAGCAGATACTGAACAGCGGCGACCAGGTGGAAATCATGACGTCCAATACACAGACGCCCAAGCAGGACTGGCTGAACATCGTCACCACTTCCAAGGCGCGCACCAAGATACGGCAGGCGCTCAAGGAAATGGCTGCCCGCCAGCACGCCTTTGCCAAGGAGACATTGGAACGTAAGTTCAAGAACCGGAAAATAGAGTATGACGAGGGTACGATGATGCGCCTCATCAAACGGCTCGGCTTCAAGGTGGTGACGGACTTCTACCAGAGCATTGCCGATGAAACGCTCGACGTGAACGGCATCATCGACAAGTACCTCGAACTCCAGAAACGGGAGAACGACACGCACGACGACATCGTGTACCGCAGCGCCGAAGGCTATAACCTGCAGACTGCCGCCCTGCCCGAAGAGACCACCGCCAAAGAGGACGTGCTCGTCATCGACCAGAACCTGAAAGGGCTGGACTTCAAGCTGGCACGCTGCTGCAATCCTATCTACGGAGATGAGGTATTCGGTTTCGTAACCGTAAGCGGCGGCATCAAGATACACCGCTGCGACTGTCCGAATGCAAGCGACTTGCGCGAACGCTTCGGCTACCGCATCGTAAAGGCACGCTGGGCAGGCAAGTCGCAAGGCACGCAATACCCCATTACGCTGCGTGTGGTGGGGCACGACGACATAGGCATCGTTACCAATATCACTTCCATCATCTCCAAAGAGACCGGCATTACGCTGCGAAGCATCGGCATAGACTCGCACGACGGATTATTCTCGGGAACGCTTACCATCATGGTAGGCGACACCGGAAGACTGGAAGCGCTCATCAAGAAGCTGAGGACGGTAAAAGGGGTAAAGCAGGTATCGCGCAACTGACGGGGTAAATCCCAAGTTCAACATTGCGGACCGTAAAGTGCTACACTACGTTTCTAAAGTGCTACTTGGCGACGCTAAAGTTCTACTTTACAATCCTAAAGTAGAACTCTACGTTTCCAAAGTCCAACACTGCGTCTTCCCCGCCCTTATTTCTCAATGTTTTAATTCTCAAGACTCAATTTACCAACTATGCGATACGATTTCAAAAAACAGCTCCGCAGTTTCGGTTATGCCTGGCAGGGCATCCGGAGCTGCGCAGGCAAGGAGCAGAACCTGAGTTTTCATCTGATTGCCATGACAGCAGTAACCCTTGCGGGATTTGTTTTAGGCATTACGCGCACGGAATGGACGGTCGTTATCCTCTGTTTCGGTGTGGTGATTGCCGCCGAGCTGTTCAACACCGCTATCGAAAGGCTGGTGGACCTGGTATCTCCCGAACGGCACCCCATTGCGGGGCAGGTAAAAGACATTGCCGCCGGAGCAGTGCTGGTGTGCGCTGTTGCGGCGGCAATTATAGGATTGATAATCTTTATACCGTATCTTTAAAGGCAGACGTTATCTTACCCTTTTCCTTTTATAGTAGGGATACGTCAGCAGGACGAAGAAGAACAAGGCAAGTATGGCGGCTACACCGGCGGCGTGGTAAAGCAGGAATGCATCTGCCAGGCGGCAAGCCGTTGCCAGACCCGCCAGAAGTCCGGTTTCCATAACCAGGTGGCAAGTCGTGTTGCCCGTTCCCCGCTGGCAGTGATGAGACAGCTTTACGAACATCCTTGTAAACGGCAGCGTCAGAAACACCAACGCCGCCAATGCCAGGAATGCAATGTAGTCGCCTATATAGAGCAATGGCAGCAATACGCCCGGCACGAAAGCTATCAGCAGCATATTCAGCGCAGGAACCCATGCACGCGGCAGCAGGAAGCGGTCCAGGCTGCACAGCCTCATCCCGATAGGCGCACGGAAAGCCACATATACCCTCGATGCGAAATACATGCCGAGAACTCCCACGGCAACGGCTACATAAACAACCGTGCGGAAACCGTAAAGGTCGTACAGCAGGAAGCCTGCGCACGCCCCTGCCAGCATACCCAGCCGGGCAGACCACGCATAGACCATATTGCCGGCACTGCGCCTTGTAGATGTGGTAATGTCGATAGCCACCGTAATGCCCGCCGTCGTTGCCAGTCCGAAGCATACGCCCTGTACCGAAGCAAGCAGCATCAGCTTGAGTAGCTGTCGGCAAAGGCATACCCTGCCATTGCAGCCAGCATGATGAAAGCAGAGGAAAGCAATACGTTCTTCCGCTTATACTCATCGCACAGATAGGCATGAAACGGGCCTGCCGCAAACATGGCCGCAATGAATGCCAGAAACATGTCGCCTGTCCGGGAAACGGACATTCCCAACTGCTCCGGCATTACGAACGAAAGTACGGGAAAGAGCATGTAGACGGATGCGAACAGCAGCAGATTAGCTGTGCACATCCGCCAGAAGTTCAGCGTCATAAGCCTGTCAGTACTGTTCTTTCTCATTCGGGAAGTCTAAGTTCTTCACATCGGAAATGTAATGGCTGATAGCATCGGTCATTACAGTATGCAGGTCGGCATAACGGCGCAGGAAACGGGGGCGGAAACCGTTGTTCATGCCCAGCATATCCTGCACTACCAGCACCTGGCCGTCCACGCCGCTACCGGCTCCGATGCCGATGACGGGAATAGTCAGCTCGCCTGCCACACGCTCTGCCAACGCAGCGGGAATCTTCTCCAGTACAAGGGCAAAGCATCCGGCTTCTTCCAGCAGGTGAGCGTCGCGTACCAGCTTCTCCGCTTCGGCATCGTCCTTGGCGCGTACCGTGTATGTTCCGTACTTATTGATGGACTGAGGCATCAGTCCGAGGTGTCCCATAATAGGAATACCTGCGCTGAGAATGCGTTTTACCGTACCGATGATTTCTTCCCCGCCTTCCAACTTCAGGGCATCGGCATGGCTCTCCTTCATGATGCGGATGGCAGATGCAAGACCTTCCATTTCGTTTCCCTGATAAGAACCGAAAGGCATATCCACCACTACCATTGCGCGCTTTACGCCGCGCACGACGGACTTGGCATGATAAATCATCTGGTCGAGGGTTATGGGCAGCGTAGTCACGTTGCCCGCCATTACGTTGGAAGCGGAGTCGCCCACCAGGATGACGTCCATACCTGCGCCGTCAACAATCTGCGCCATGGTATAGTCGTACGAGGTCAGCATCGATATCTTTTCGCCTCTCTGTTTCATCTCAACAAGGCGATGCGTAGTTACTTTACGAGTGTCGTCTGAAATATATCCAGCCATAATCTTAATGAATGTGTTAATGAGTTATCAATTAAAATAGCGTGCAAAGTTAGCGCTTTTTCCCATTACTTGTGCACTTGAAGCATTTTATCGTAAGTGAATCCCGTAAAATCATCCAATACACAATGACATAACGGGAGCATCTCTGCGGTAAGAATCCGGTCGAACATTGTCCTTACCTCGGGGCGGGCACGGTAGACGGCAGCCATTTTCCGGTCGTTGGAGCTGGTGACAACCGCCATTTTCACGTGGTTACGGCGCAGGTCGGCAATGAAATCGAGCACACCGGGGATGTAATCATACGCCATGTCCCGCTCAAAAGCGTTGAGGGCGGCGGTGATTTCCTGCTGTTCCTTTGTCTTTCCGGCAAAGAAAGTGTCGTAGATGTAGGTCATGGTCTGCCCCTTTATGCGGCTCTCCAAATTGTCCATGCCCAGATAGTCCACCCCCGCTTTATGCCAAAAGACGGAATACTGCGTTTCGGTATCCATTACCACTCCGTCGAAATCGAACAGGACGGCCGTTGTTTTTGTTGTATCCATATTAAAAAAACAAATATAATATTCGGGCGCAAAGGTCTGAATAATCATCGAACTGAGCAAATATTCATTATCTTTTGATAAGATAGGAAGCTTTCACTATCTTTGCAAACACTTAATTGACGTATATCCAATGAACGATCCGCATATTTTGGGAACCGAACGAATAGGCAAACTGCTTGTGCAGTATTCCATCCCTGCCATTATCGGTATGACAATTACTTCGTTATATAATATCATCGACAGTATATTCATCGGTCATGGCGTAGGCGCCATGGGTATTGCGGGGCTTGCCATCACCTTTCCGCTGATGAACCTGGTGGTTGCTTTCTGTACGGTAGTCTCGGCAGGCGGCTCTACCATATCATCCATACGTCTGGGGCAGAAAGATACGGACGGAGCCACAGAAGTGCTGAACCACACCCTGATGCTGTGCCTTGTCAACGCATTCCTGTTCGGCGGCATCTCCTTTATCTTCCTGGACGAAATCCTGCGCTTTTTCGGTGCCAGCAACGAAACGCTGCCGTATGCACGGAACTTTATGCAGATAATCCTGTTGGGTACGCCGGTGACATATACAATGATAGGGTTGAACAACATCATGCGTGCCACGGGTTATCCCAAGAAGGCGATGCTGACTTCGATGGTTACGGTGGTATGCAACATTATTCTCGCCCCTATCTTCATCTTCCACTTCGACTGGGGTATCCGCGGCGCAGCAACGGCAACGGTCATTTCGCAATTTATCGGCATGATATGGGTGGTGAGCCACTTCCTGCAAAAGACAAGCATCGTACGCTTGCAACCGGGTTTCTGGAAAATGAAAAAGCGTATTATCAGCAGCATTTTCTCCATAGGAATGTCTCCGTTCCTGATGAATGTAACGGCATGCGTCATCGTCATCATCGTCAACAACAGCCTGCAACGTTACGGCGGCGATATGGCTATCGGCGCTTACGGCATCATGAACCGGCTGCTGGTGCTGTACGTAATGATTGTACTGGGACTGACCATGGGCATGCAGCCCATCGTGGGCTACAACTTCGGAGCACAGAAGTACGACCGCGTAAAGGCTACGCTACGCCTGAGCATCCTTACGGGCGTGTGCATCACCAGTACGGGCTTTATCATCTGCGAACTGTTTCCGCATGCCGTATCGGCTGTCTTTACCAGTGACGGGCAACTGATTGACATGGCTTCCAGAGGAGTGCGTATCGGCATAGCCATGTTCCCGCTGGTAGGTGCGCAAATCGTTATCGGCAACTTCTTCCAAAGCATCGGCAAGGCGAAAATCAGCATATTCCTGTCCCTTACCCGGCAGTTGTTGTACCTGCTGCCGGGACTGATTATCCTGCCCCGCTACATGGGGCTGGACGGTATCTGGACGTGTATGCCCGTATCGGACTTCTTTGCATTCGTTACGGCGGTCATTGCCCTGTGGATATATGTAAAGAAACTGAAGAGGTTGTCTCCTCTCCAGTCTTAATCCTTATAAATCGTTCGAGGCTACGCTCGCCACCACGCTGCCGTCGAACAAGTGTACCGTACGGTGTGCAAACGAGGCATCGTGCCGGGAGTGCGTCACCATGACAATGGTAGTGCCTTCCCGGTTCAGTTCCGTCAGCAGGTTCATCACTTCCGCACCGTTCTTGGAGTCCAGGTTACCGGTAGGCTCATCGGCAAGAATCAGTTTCGGGTTCGTCACCACGGCGCGGGCAATGGCTACACGCTGCTGCTGACCGCCGGAAAGCTGTTGCGGAAAGTGCTTGGCACGGTGGCTGATGTTCATCCGTTTCAGGATATCATCTACCATGCGCTTGCGTTCACCCGCTTTCACGCCCAAATAGGTAAGAGGCAGTTCTACATTTTCGTAAACGTTCAGCTCATCTATCAGGTTGAAGCTCTGGAACACGAATCCTAACTTGCCTTTGCGCACGCGGGTACTTTCAGGTCCGCTCTTTCACTTCGAGGTTTACATGGTTCAACGCTACCGTCTCCACTTCCGAGGTACGGAATACTTTACTGATGTCGTTTATCTTAATCATATTGTTTTGTTTTTCTATGTTATACGCTTTTTTATTCACTCTTGATACTGTTCACAGGGTTCTCGTTGGCTATCCGCCAAGACTTCCAAAGGACGCAGCCTACGATTACCGCCAGATTGGCGATTACCACCAGCAGATATACAACCCAACCGAGAGGAACCTGCTCGGCAAACTGCTCCATCCAGATACCGTTGATATACCACGATGCAAGGGTTCCGAGAACAACTGCCGGTAATGCTACGACAAGCACGTCTTTGGAAAGCAATTCCAGGATAGAGGATGCTTCCGCACCGTTGACCTTGCGGATGGCAATCTCCTTGCCGCGACGGCGTACTTCATCGGCAGTATATCCTATCAGCCCCATCAGCATGACGAAGAACATCGTTACGGCCGCCATCAGTGTGGCATTGCGGAACACGCGGACACTGTTGTAGGAATCGGTAATCTGCTTTTCATAGCTGACGAAGTCGATGGTCTGATTGCCAAAGGCATCGGCTGCATCCTTGTTCAGTTGCCGCAGGTTCTGTACAAAAGGTTCTTTCAAACGGACATGTACCGTCCCCGTGAAATGTTGATTATAGCGGGCGACAAAAGGCATCTTGGCTTCCGTAAAATCCCCTATCTGGAAATCTTTCAGCACCCCAGCCACTTTCATCTGTGCAGCATTGTCTACATCGACGGTACGCCCCACGGCATCGTTTCCCCAATGCATCATGTCCGCAAATGTTTCATTTACGATTATCTCATCTTTCGTGCGTGCCATACGCCCCGCCTTGAACGCCATGCCCATCATTGCCGGATAGTCCTCCCGCATATAGAAACAGGCACGTGTGGAAAAAAGCACATTGCCCGATGCGTCACGAATCATAGAGCCGCTATATCCGCTGACAGGCGTATTGTTGGCGCTGGTCACCGCCTCTACATAAGGAAGCCCTTTAAAGAACCGGAGAGCGGCATCACTCTCTTTATCCTCGTTCCAATAGGCATTGGCAAACGCCATCCGTTGCGGATTATACCCCATATCCTTGTTCAGCACATATTGATACTGCACCATCACCACGCACATAAGTCCGCAAATGAATGCCACCCCTGCAAACTGGATGAAAAGCAGCGGACGCTTCCAGCCTTTCTTCCCTTCGGTATAGCGGCGGAACACTTGGGATACGGGAATACGGGCAAACAAACGTCCCGGCAATACTCCGCCCACCATAAACAGTATGCCGACCACCGTCAGCGGAACCCAGATACGTTCCGGAGCAAGCAGCAAAGAAAGTTTCGCCGCAGCGGTATCTTCAAAGAACTCCCGGAAATTCAGCAGCACCAAAGCCATCAGGAGCAACGCCGCCGCAATGATAATGCCCGTTTCCAAAAGGAACATGCCGAATATCTTGCCGCCGCTTGCCCCGTTGCATTTATGCACGCCTACCGCTTTGGCACGGTATGTAAGTGAGGAAATGGAAATCAGCACGTAGTTCAGCGCCGCAATGAAAAGAATGGCAAGGCCGAGGACGGTCATGATATTACGCATCCGCTCTACGCTTTCGTAATTGCGGTAGGTGTCACGGATAGGCTTTACAAACGCCGTATAGCCATACTTCTTTTTGTCCTCTTCCGGGCGATATTTCTCTATCATAGCGTCTATACGCGCATTCACCACCGACTTGTCCGCACCGGGACGGAAACGGATGTATTCGGGATAACTGTCTCCCCCGCGCCATGAGTAGTTGCCGACTCCGTCGTTCCACAAGGTGGGCATAGAGATAACGGCTTCAGGATGAACGGTTGCATTTTCGGGCAATGCCTCATAAGTACCTTTCACCGTAAAGTCTTTCTCGTGATTGTAGTTGACGGTCTTTCCCACCGGATTCTCTCCGCCGAATATTTCCCGGCAAAGCGGTCGCTTAGGAAAATTACATTGGGCTGCTGAAGGTCTTTCACCGGATTACCGCTCAGCACTTCGATACCCATTGTCTTGAAAAAGAGTGAATCCGCCACTATCTTTCTTTCGTCAAAACGGGCGTTTTCATTATATAACGGGGCATTCATCCAATGGCAGGTGCTGGTAGCAGCTTCCACCTGTTCGGGAAAGTTCTCCAGTATGGCGCCCGCCACAGGGCCGCAATTCTGCTCCTGCGGCGGGTACTTCTCGCCCTTAACGGTAAATACCGACCAGATTTGGTAGAGATTGTCGTAGTCTTTGTAACAGGTGTCGAAACTCTGCTCGTACGCCACGCGGGAGAACAGCAGGATACTCATCGTCAGGCTTAATCCCAAGGAGATTATCTTGATGATATTCGAGCCGCGTCCCCGAAGCAGGGTTTGAATGACATAATAGATTTGTTTCATCGTATACTAATTTATAATTCGTAAACCTACAGTATCGGAAATACGTGGCTTGCCGCCATGTTTTCCTGCCTATAATAATGCAGAAAGCGTGCCAAAGGAGTTATGGTTTTGATTATCAGGTAATCCCGCATAAATAATCCATATACAGGTGTCTAATTATTAGACACCACCCGTCCAATAATTAGACACAACCTGCCGAATAATCAAATACTATCTGCTTAATGCCTGCCTACAAATCAGATAAACAGACATTTATTCTTTGCAACCCCTGGCCTGATTAGCCAAATCATCACTTACAGAACAGAAAAACGGAAAATAGGACAACTTTTCTATCGAATGAAAACTTTACCTTTGCCCTCAGTTTCCATAGATATATACTGACAGATAATTCAACTTTCATAGATATAGACTGTATAGAGTTATTATGATGAAGCCATATAAACCTTTACTCCTGTCATTCCTCTGCCTGCTTATGGGCAGTTGCGACATGATAGACTATCATCCGTATGATGTACGCATCAACGGTGAGACCGATGTAAACGCCCATAATATTGCGGAGATAGAGCAGAAATGCAAGGACAAGACAACGATTAAGTTCGTAACCATGGGAGACTCGCAACGCTGGTACGACGAAACGCTGGACTTCGTGGGAGAGATAAACAAGCGCGATGACATCGACTTCGTTATCCACGGCGGTGACATGAGCGACTTCGGCGTGACGGACGAGTTTCTGTGGCAGCGCGACATCATGAACAAGCTCCGTGTGCCCTACGTAGCCCTGATAGGCAACCACGACTGCCTCGGCACGGGAGAAGAAACATACCGCGCCGTATTCGGTGACCCTAACTTCTCATTCATTGCCGGACGGGTGAAGTTTGTATGCCTCAACACCAACGCCATGGAGTTTGACTACTCCCGCCCCATTCCCGACTTCACGTTCCTCGAAAAAGAGCTTACCGACCGCAAGGACGAATTCGACAAGACCGTTGTGTCCATGCACGTACGTCCCTATGCCGACCAGTTCAACAATAACGTGGCACGCGTCTTTCACCGCTACGTAACCGAATTTCCCGGTATACAGTTCTGCACTGCCGCCCACGAGCACCACGTCTTCGAGGAAAACCTCTTTGAGGACGGCATCATGTACTACATGAGCGACTGCATGAAGAACCGCAACTACTATGTATTCACCATAACACCCGAAGGATATGAGCGCGAAGTGGTCTATTTCTAATCTGCCGGCACTCGCCGCCATCTGCCTGCTGTTGCTGTGGTGCGGCCCGCTTTCCGCACAGGAACGGGATACGGTGATCATCGTAAAGCACGATACGGTTTACTTGCAGCACAAACCCGACACCGTCGTTACCGGCCGTGTGCGCCACAGCCGTTACGACCGGCGCGTGCACCGCTACCGCAAACGGTGGGAAGCCTTGATTCCGACGCACACCAAGATACAGTTTGCCGGCAATATGGGACTCCTCTCGCTGGGTACGGGCTGGGATTACGGCAAGCGCAACCAATGGGAAACGGATGTTTTTCTGGGTGTCCTGCCCAAATATCAGTCCGACTGCACCAAACTGACATTTACCTTGAAGCAGAACTACATCCCCTGGAGCCTGCAAATCAAAGAAAGCCGGTTCTCGGCAGAACCCCTTACCTGCGGTATGTACTTCAACACCGTATTCGGCGATGAATTCTGGGTGAACGAACCGGATCGTTATCCGAAAGGCTACTACGGTTTCTCGTCCAAAGTACGCATCCACGCTTTCCTCGGACAACGCATTACGTATGATATCGACCCGCGCCGCAGATTTACGGCAAAAGCCATTACGCTGTTCTACGAAATCAGTACCTGCGACCTGTACATCGTAAGCGCATTCACCAACAAGTACCTGAAGCCGAAGGATTACCTGAGCTTGTCCTTCGGAGTGAAGCTACAGTTGCTGTAAGGCATGTCTTTCAAGTGAAATTACAGTTACCGCAAGGTTGCCGGCTGTATCTTGCAGTGGTACGAGATGTATCCCACGGTGGTACAAGAAGTACCTCGCTATGGTACGGCATGTACCCTGCGGTGGTACAGCACCTACCATGCCGTGGTACAACGTATACCACACCGTGGTATGACACCTACCTTGTCGTGGTACGGCATGTACCCTGAGGCGGAACGTAGCGCAGCCCCTCTTCTGCTACTGCTTTTGTTACTTCCGCTCCTTATAAAAAAAACATCCATGTGTCTTGCCGGGCAGCAAAGCCCAATGAAAAAGTCCCCGAATTATTCCTCTCCTTTCCCTTCTTTCTCGGGAAAATAGAATATATTTGCCCTCACAAATATAACAAGACATCGTTCTGCCATGAAGAAATCCGGAAACATTCTTATCGTTGATGACAATCGCGGCGTACTCACCGCATTGCAACTGCTGTTGAAGCCTTATTTTGATAAAATAACCGTCCTTTCTTCACCGGTTACCCTTCCCGCCACCTTACGCGAAGATACGTGGCAAGCAGTGCTTCTCGATATGAATTTCACATCCGGCATCAATACCGGAAACGAGGGGCTGTATTGGCTGCACGAAATAAAGAAACAATATCCGGCGCTCCCCGTAGTGCTGTTCACCGCCTATGCCGACATAGACCTTGCCGTACGGGGGATAAAGGAAGGAGCAACGGATTTTATCGTCAAGCCCTGGGATAACGGAAAGTTAGTGGAAACCCTGCTGAATGCCGCACAAAACGCCCCTGCATCCGGGAAGAAAACAGCAACCACGTCTGCAAGCACCGCTTCTTCCATGTACTGGGGAGAAAGCCCCGTCATGCAGCAGCTTCGCATGCTGGTAGAAAAGGTAGCGGCCACCGATGCCAACATCCTCATCACCGGCGAGAACGGTACGGGTAAAGAGATGCTTGCCCGCGAGATACATGCCCTCTCCGCACGCCACCGCAAAGAAATGGTAAGCGTGGACATGGGCGCCATTACCGAAAGCCTTTTTGAAAGTGAGCTTTTCGGCCATGTGAAGGGGGCGTTCACCGATGCCCATGCCGACCGTCCCGGAAAGTTCGAGGTTGCCGACCACAGCACGCTCTTCCTCGATGAAATAGGCAATCTCCCCTATCATCTGCAAGCCAAACTGCTGACCGCCATCCAACGCCGCAGCATCGTGAGGGTGGGCAGCAATACGCCTGTTCCCGTAGATATCCGCCTTATCTGCGCCACCAACCGCAACCTGTCCGAAATGGCGGACAAAGGAGAATTCCGTGAAGACCTGCTCTACCGCATCAACACCATCCATCTTGAAATCCCCGCGCTGCGTGAACGGCAGGAAGATATCATCCCACTGGCAGAGCGTTTCATCACACGTTTCTGCAAGCAATACGGGAAGCCGGCCTTGCGTCTGGACAATGCGGCGCGGGAGAAGCTGATGCTGCACCCCTGGTCCGGCAACATCCGCGAACTGGAACATGCCATCGAGAAGGCCGTTATCATCTGCGACGGTGCATTCCTCTCTGCCGGATTGTTCCAGTTGCAACGCAGGAACGAAGCCCCGGAAATGCCCGCCGCATCCACTCTTGAAGACATGGAAAAGCAAATGATACGCCACACGCTGGACAAGTGCAGTGGCAATCTCTCGGCGGTGGCCTCGCAACTGGGAATTACCCGGCAGACGCTTTACAATAAAATGAAGAAGTATGGGCTTTGAGAAACCTAAGGATATCAGCCAATATTACGTTTTCCGGACTGTCGTCAGCCTGCTCACAGCCGCGGCTGCCGGCATAATGTGGACGCTGTTCTTTCTGAAGCCGCCAGGTGCGCATGGCTGGGGCGACCCTCTGCTCTGGGCTGTCCTGTTCACCGTGCTTCTTCCTTTGGCAGTATACTGGCAGCAGCGGTTGTACCGCCGCCACACCCGTAAAGTTCTTTTCATGCTCGATGCTATCGAAAACAACGATACCGCCATCCACTTCTCCGAAACGGACGAAACCGAAGACAACCGCCTCGTAAACCGTTCGCTGAACCGCGTAGCCCGTATCCTGCATAATGTAAAGAGTGAAACCGCCCAACGGGAGAAGTACTACGAGCTTATCCTTGACTGTGTAAACACCGGTATCATCGTGCTGAACGACAACGGAGCCGTCTATCAAAAGAATAACGAAGCCCTGCGCCTGCTCGGACTGGAAGTATTTACGCACGTCCGCCAACTGTCGCGCGTGGATGCCCATCTGACGGATACGCTCACCGCCTGCCGTTCCGGCGACAAGTTCCAGGCGGCATTCGGCAACGAACGCGGAACCGTAAACCTATCTGTCCGCGTCAGCGACATCACCGTACGCCAAGAGCACCTGCGCATCCTCGCTCTGAACGACATCAATAACGAACTGAACGAAAAGGAGATAGACTCCTGGATACGACTTACACGCGTGCTGACCCATGAAATCATGAACGCCGTAACCCCCATCACTTCCCTGAGCGATACCCTGCTGAAACTGACCGAAGCCCGAATATCGAAAGAAGAGATGCGGCACGGTCTGCAAACAATCAGTACCACAGGCAAAGGGTTGCTCGCTTTCGTAGAATCCTACCGCAGGTTTACGCGCATCCCCACTCCCGAACCGTCCCTGTTCTACCTCAAAGGCTTCATCAACCGTATGGCGGAACTGGCGCGCCATCAATATCCCGACACCCCAGTTACGTTCAATGTTTCCATCGTTCCCGACGATTTGATACTCTATGCCGACGAAAACCTCATTTCGCAAGTCATCATAAACTTACTGAAAAATGCCATACAGGCTTTTGAAACGGGTGCTCCGGCAGCAACGGGGACAAATGCGGAAACAACAGCGGAAACAAACGCAGCGACTACGGAAAAACACATCAACATACGCGCCTACTGCAACGAAGCCGAAGCCGTACTGATAGAAATATCCAACAACGGCCCTGCCATCCCCCCGGACATTGCCGGGCATATCTTCATTCCTTTCTTCACCACCAAAGAAAACGGAAGCGGCATCGGACTGAGCATCTCCCGGCAAATCATGCGCTTATCCGGCGGAAGCCTCTCTCTGATAGCCGGAAAGGAGACAACTTTTGTATTGAAATTTAATTGAACCAATTAAGTTTTGGTTTTGTTGTCAAGAATGAATATCTTTGTACACAAAGGTACGAAAAGCATTTTCCAATAAAACTCATAACACACTATTTATGCTATTTACAGCTGAAAACATTTTACTTGTAGGTTCTATTTTACTTTTTGTCAGCATCATCGTTGGCAAAACCGGTTATCGTTTCGGAGTTCCCGCCTTGTTACTTTTTCTTGTGGTGGGCATGCTTTTCGGCAGCGACGGACTCGGATTGCAATTCCACAACGCCAAAGAAGCGCAGTTCATCGGTATGGTGGCTTTGAGCATTATCCTGTTTTCGGGCGGAATGGATACCAAGTTCACCGAAATCAAGCCTATCCTCTCCCCCGGTATTGTACTGTCTACTTTCGGTGTGCTGCTGACGGCACTGTTTACCGGACTGTTTATATGGTGGCTGTCGGGTATGAGCTGGACCAATATCCACCTGCCGCTCATCACCTCCCTGCTGCTGGCTTCCACTATGTCGTCTACGGACTCGGCATCGGTATTCGCCATCCTGCGCTCGCAGAAGATGAACCTGAAGCACAACCTGCGTCCCATGCTGGAGTTGGAAAGCGGAAGCAACGACCCGATGGCCTATATGCTGACTGTCGTACTTATCCAGCTCATCCAGTCCTCGGGTATGGGTGCTTCGCAGATAGCCTTCTCTTTCGTGATACAATTTGTGGTAGGTGCTGCCGCCGGCTATCTGCTGGGCAAGCTGGCCATCCTTATGCTCAACAGGCTGAATATAGACAACCAGTCGCTCTACCCCATTCTGCTGTTGTCGTTCGTATTCTTTACCTTCTCCATTACCGATCTGATGAAGGGCAACGGATACCTCGCCGTCTACATTGCCGGCATGATGGTGGGTAACAACAAAATCATGCACCGCAAAGAGATTTACACGTTTATGGATGGACTGACATGGCTTTTCCAGATTATCATGTTCCTCTGTCTCGGTCTGCTGGTGAACCCGCACGAAATGCTGGAAGTGGCAGTCGTGGCATTGCTCATCGGCGTATTCATGATTGTCATAGGACGCCCGCTCAGCGTGTTCCTCTGCCTGCTCCCGTTCGGGAAACGTATCAATATGAAGTCCAAAATGTTTGTGTCCTGGGTAGGGTTGCGAGGCGCGGTTCCCATTATCTTCGCCACCTATCCGGTAGTGGCAGGTGTGCCGGGAGCAGATGTAATCTTCAACATCGTGTTCTTCATCACCATCCTCTCACTCGTCATCCAAGGTACTACCGTCTCTAAAGTAGCACGCATCATGGGGCTTTCCACCCCGATGGAAAAGACAGGTAACGACTTCGGAGTGGAACTGCCCGAAGATATCGATTCCGACCTGCGCGATGTAACCGTCACCCGGGAGATGCTCGACGCGAAAGGCGATACCCTCAAAGACATGAACCTGCCCCAGGGAACTCTCGTTATGATAGTGAAGCGCGACAACGAATACCTGATACCCAACGGCACTCTGAAACTTCATGTGGGAGACAAGCTGCTGCTTATTTCTGAAAAGACCAAAGAATAGGAAATAAGAGGGAGAAAATACACTATTTGATTTTTTTAGGCACGGAATTATACGGAAAACACAGATTTTCTTTATTCTTTTTCCGTGAAACCTACGTAATCCCATGCCTAAAAAACAAATAGTAAGCGAATTTAAATTTGACATACCCTCATGAAAAAACTTTAAACCACTTGCATTGCATCACTATAAGCCCTATATTTGCGCAGTTTTAACTAAAGTGTGCAAATATACGCATGGAACAAGAACAACTGTTCATCGACTATATCGAACAAAGCATCATACAAAACTGGGACAGAAACGCTCTGACAGACTATCAAGGAATAACCCTACAATATAAAGATGTTGCCCGCAAGATCGCTAAATTTCATATCGTATTGGAAAGCGCCGGCATCCAGCCCGGTGATAAAATAGCCGTATGCGGTCGTAACAGTGCCCATTGGGCGGTTTGCTTTCTGGCAACAGTGACTTATGGTGCTGTAATCGTTCCTATTCTTCACGAATTCAAAGCAGACAACATACATAATATCGTTAACCACTCCGAAGCCAAACTCCTTTTTGTCGGCGACCGGGCTTGGGAGAACTTGAACGAAGAAGCCATGCCGTTGCTCATGGGAGTTGTCTTGCTGACGGATTTTACTCCGGTTGTCTGCCGGGACGAACGGCTCATGGAAGCTTTCGAACACCGCAACGCCATCTACGGCACGCGCTATCCCAAGAACTTCCGTCCTGAACATATCTGCTACCGCAAAGAACAGTCGCCCGAAGAGCTGGCGGTTATCAATTATACGTCCGGCACTACCGGCTATTCCAAAGGCGTGATGCTGCCCTACCGCAGCTTATGGTCCAATATAGCCTATTGCCACGAAATGCTGCCCGTACGTCCCGGCGACCATATCGTATCCATGCTCCCTCTGGGGCATGTTTTCGGCATGGTCTACGATTTTCTTTACGGTTTCTCGGCAGGTGCACACCTTTATTTCCTCACCCGCATGCCGTCGCCAAAGATTATCGCGCAGTCATTCTCCGAAATCAAGCCGCGCGTCATATCCTGCGTGCCGCTCATCGTAGAGAAGATTATCAAGAAAAACATCCTGCCACTCATAGACAACAAGATAGGCAAGCTGCTGTTACGGATGCCTATCGTCAACGATAAGATAAAAGCGGACATGCGCAAAAAGGCTATGGATGTCTTCGGCGGCAATTTCGATGAAATCATCATCGGCGGCGCACCTTTCAACGCCGACGTGGAACGCTTCCTCAAACAGATAGGCTTCCCCTACACCATTGCCTACGGCATGACGGAATGCGGTCCTATCATCTGCTCCAGCCGCTGGGAAACCCTGAAGCTCGCTTCGTGCGGAAAGGCCACTACCCGCATGGAAGTAAAGATAGATTCTCCCGATCCTCAGCACGTAGCGGGCGAAATCATCTGCCGGGGCAGCAACCTTATGCTGGGCTATTACAAGAATGCCGAAGCCACTTCCCAAATTATAGATGTCAACGGCTGGCTGCACACAGGCGACCTCGCCACAATGGATGCCGACGGCTACGTTACCGTACGCGGGCGCAGCAAGAATATGCTTCTCACTTCCAGCGGACAGAACATTTATCCCGAAGAGATAGAAAGCAAACTGAATAACATGCCTTACGTCTCGGAGTCGTTGATTGTATTGCAGCATGACAAACTCGTAGCCCTGATTTATCCCGACTTCGACGATGCCTTTGCCCACGGCCTGCAACAAACCGATATAGAGAAGGCAATGGAAGCCAACCGGAACGAACTGAACCTGCTTCTGCCGGCATATTGCCAGATTACCAAAGTAAAAATACACTTCGAGGAGTTTGAAAAGACCGCCAAGAAGAGTATCAAACGCTTTATGTATCAGGAAGCCAAAGGCTGAAATTCCTAAAAAAGAGATAGAGAAAAAACGGCGGAATTAATATATGTGCACAGATAATTCCGCCGATGGAATAAACAGCAAGCCTCCATCAGCCTCATTTGATATAGCAATTATACAGCAGCAATTCATAGATTTCCTTAGCTTCTTGTTCTTTCAGGCTTCTTACGGTAAAGGAGGAACCATTGGTAGAAATGACAAGATTTACTCTGTGATAAAAAGGAGTAAAAGGAGTAGCTGTCATGCGAACCACTTCCATGTTCGAATATTTGAAATAGTTTTTCACTTCTGCAAACTTTCCTGAATTGATTTCCACATAATCCTCTTTTAAAGTGATAGAACTCCGACGTACGGCAAAAATCCCTTTTATCAGGGATATCAGCATATAAACGACCGGGAGCCAAAGCCAACCGTAATATTGAAAATAAGCCGTATCCGGATTGAGCAGAAACGATAGGTTGCGAAGATGCATAATCCTTTCCCAACCACCAGTCCAGAAAAGTTGTAGCAGAGTCTGAACCATAAATTCTGACATCCGCTCCTCTATTCCTGTCAGTGGCATTCAATGCCTGTTTCAGCATAACAGTGCTGCAAGCCAACCATTTTTCAATGATATTCCGCTTGATATAAACAGTACAAATCTTATCGTATGAGAACCGGCTGCTATTACGCGAAATCAGTCCGCTCTCAAAGAACAGCTGTTCCCGGTCTATACGTATATCCATATTGAAATAGCGCAAAAAGACTTTACCCAACCATAGTAGCAATGTAACTATATACAAGATAGCGGCAACAGTGATACAACTTGATAATGAAAGCCGTAAGAAATCGGCATGTGTAGCCATGTAACCATAAAAATATTCCACAGCATTTTCATTGACCGATATAATCTGGTCATATAAAGTAACTAAAATACTTCCAAATACAACCATGCCCCGAAGGTGGTTTTGACAAAGTGCTCCTTTAATCAGATTCAAATTACCAACGCTCAACTTGGTAGTGTATCCATCGGTTTTCTCTTCAATCTTATCTGCTTCGGATGCCTGTATCTGTGTCTGACTATCCAAAGTTTCTATCCGGCTGAGCAATGCTTCCCAATCTTCATTGTCAAGAATCATTTCTATTTCTTCCGATTGCGATGCAAGCGTATCAAATGATACTCCCTTCATATCCAGCAAACGATAAATCAATCCCTGCTTAGTACGCAAAGAATGAATTTTCGTCAAAGATATACTGGTAATTTCCTTACGTACCAAACCGTGAATGAAAATCAGATTTCCATTCTCCACATAATACTTTTTGGAATAATAATTGATAAAAGCAATGACTGCTGCCAAGGTCAGACAGATTGCCAAAACAACCAAAAAATCCAAAGCCGCTTCAATAAAAGATAATTTCTTTTCCGAATTAAACAATTCAAGAATGACTATAAAAAGAAAATACTTCGCATAAAGCCATAGGTTGTTGACAAGAAATATTACGAACGCGCTTTTGCTCATTCGCCTCGGCGCAGAGAAATCATTTGTTTTCATTTTTTATACTTTCTATGACAAGCGCCTTCACTTTATCTGCTCTCTCTTCCGTCAGTCCGGGAATTCTGATTGTAGCCAACAATTGAGCTCCGTTTACCAAGTCAACGGAATACAGTCCAAACAGACGTGTAACAGGATTCTGACAAACACTCACCTGCTGAATTTTACAGAAAGGAACGGTAATAACCGAAGGAAAGATAATCCCGGAGCGAAAGGTTATATCGTGCTCACGAATAACGAATCCTTTATAGTTGTATGCCTTGGGAAGAATTAGCAAATTAACAACGGATGCTACAAGCAAACCGCATTCAACAATGATAGTAGCGGCATACCGGTAAGCAAACCCCTCTGCACAAAGAAGAAAAAGCGAAACAGCCATAAGGCTGAGATAAACCAATGCCACTTTGACAAACTGCACTTTCAGATATTTCTTTTCCAGAGGCGTATAAATACTATGTTCTATTCTGTCAATGCTCTCCGGGTTCATTTGTTTATTTGTCATATCATATGCCGATAATTCAGTTAATATATACCGCTCTTAGCAGAGTTATGATTTTTATAATACAAATATTCACAATTTCCCCTGACATTTACAAGCTAAAAAAGAATTTTATTCAGGCTTCTTCCGAGTCTCTTTCCGGCTTATTCTCTTGTTTTTATTCGTCACATAACCCGTTATACTCCTCAGCCAACTGCAAAACAGCTCTGAGAAGAATACCGAACAAAATTTAAACAAGTCCGAAAAAGAAGTTCAATCTTATAATAAATGTTATAAAACATGCTTTTTTTCTTGGATAATTTGCAGATTTATCAAATGTCCGTATCTTTGCAACGTGTTTTTCATAGTATTAGATTTAAGGTTAACAAAGGTTGGAGTACAGCGGTACTCCTTTTTTTATGCCCATGTATTTCATCCGCTTCTTTTTCGGAACCATCTTTTTTTACGTTGCAGTGTCTTTTACCACCATTTCCTCTATTTATAGCATGCTTTAACGGGAATCATAATGTATCTCGTATTCAGAAACAACTATAACACTCCCGGTTTTCCTGTCCACTCCTGATTAATTTTCCAGCCACTTTTCCGGTTTTTCTTTCTTATTTTTCAAAAACCAATCGGTTGTTTGGTTTTTATATTTTCTTTCTTATATATTTGCATCAAAGGTTCTCGTCAGTACCTTTTAATTTGAGAGAAGCAAATAGTTTAAATCAGTTTGTATCAATGAAATACGCCATTAGCTAATTATATGTACTTACTGTTTGGAAAAGAAAAATAATATTTACCGAAAATGAAGATAATCTTGTCCTATATAACGGCCACTATCATCCTTCTTTTTCTTCTTGCATTGCCCATTGCAGGAGTAGTAGCCTACATACGGTTAATCCGTAAAATGCGCAGAGAGCAGATAACTGCCATTCCGAAATTCTCCTTATTCATGCTTTTTCTTATCTGCGGAACTTTGCTCATGGAAATTCTGTTAGGAATAAGCGGCATGTGGTCGGGAGCATCGACAGCGGGATTCATATTCCTGCTGTTCGTTGCTCCCGCCTTGTGTGGAATGATAGCCTGGCGGCATCGGCATCATAGCGAAATATCCAAATACCACTGCACTATTTTGCATGCAGCATTAGGGTATTTGCTGGGCGAAGCGGTTCTGATAGGTGCAGTCAGCTTGTTTATCATCGGAGAACTGGCTTATATGGCGCTGCTCGGTTAGCATAAAACCGTATTTTCGCATACCGGAAAAGAAATTCCCGGAATATTAATTATCTTTGGTGAAAAATAGAAGGGAATGGATATACATACGTTTATAGGCAATTATCGGGAAGCTTTCGGGCAGCAGGCCGAACTTCCCATCGTATTTTGGTACTCCGACCAACCGGAAGCTCCGGCAGAGAAAGTAAACGGGTGCTTCTTTAAAAGCATGGCGCAAGTAAGAAACGGAAAAATAATCAGCCTCAATGCCGAAACAATAGGCTGTGGAGGCGGCAAGTTCTACACAGGCTTCACGGATATGCCGGAACATGTGCCCGGCTTCGTCTCTTTGAAAGAGAAATACAAGAAAACACCCGATATGGTTGTTGACTTCATACAGGAATTGCAAGTGCCTAAAGCGGAAAAAGCCTACCTCCACTTTGCACGGATCGACAAGATTGGTTCTTTTGACAAAGTGGAAGGCATATTGTTTCTTGCCACGCCGGACATGCTGGCAGGACTTGCCACATGGGCTTTTTTCGACAGCAATGCAACGGATACCGTATCAGCTCCTTTCGGTTCGGGCTGTTGTTCCGTAGTGACTCAGGCTATCCTTGAAAACCGGAAACAAGGCAAACGAACCTTTTTGGGATTCTTCGACCCGTCTGTCCGTCCTCATTTCGAGGCAGAGTTATTAAGCTTCACCATTCCGATGTCCCGGTTCAAGGAGATGTATCACACCATGCGCGAAAGCTGCCTGTTCGACACCCACGCCTGGAGCAAACTCAAGGAAAGGATACAGGACAGGCAGAAAGAGACAAAGCCTTTCAACCATTTAAATGTATCTTTTGAAATCCGTCCGGATATTGTGCTGCGTGAAGTAACGGTAGAAGATGCCGCTGCCATATACCATGCCATAGATACCCACCGCAACTATATGCGGACATGGTTGCCTTTTGTAGACAACCTGAAGTCCGTAGCCGATGAGGAAAACTTTCTGAAAGGGGTCCTCTCCGCCCCTGCCGACAGCTACGAACCTATATTCGGTATTTGGAACAGAGAGAATGAAATTTGCGGACTGATAGGTTTTCATTTTTCCGACTTTGCCAATCACCGCACGGAAATCGGTTACTGGCTTCTGCCCGAATACCAGCATCAGGGCATCATGACCGATTGTGTCCGCCGCCTATGCCGATGGGCCGTCGAAACCAAAAACATAAAACGCATACAGATACGTTGTGCCACGGGCAATGTAGCAAGCAACGGCATTCCCGTCAGGCTTGGCTTCCGCCTTGAAGGAACGGAACGGGCCGGAGAGTTATTGGCTTCGGGAGAATATGCAGACATACATGTATACAGTATTTTAAAAGAAGAACTTATGGAACAACAAGCGAAACTCAATGAGCACAACAAACAGGAATACCCGCCTATGCACACCACCGAACACATCATTAATCAGACAATGATCAGATTATTCGGTTGCGGCCGTTCCGTCTCCGCTCATATAGAACGCAAAAAAAGTAAATTGGATTATCAGCTCAATGCCTGCCCCACGGAAGAGCAAATAGAGAGTCTGGAAAAAGCGGTAAATGAAGTGATAGCACGGCATCTGCCTGTCACTACCGAGTTCATCACTCAGGCAGAAGCCAAAGGACGGTTCGATTTGGAACGGTTACCCGAAGATGCTTCGGAAACCGTACGTATAGTAAAAGTCGGTGATTATGACGAATGCCTTTGCATCGGTACACACGTTGCCAACACTTCCGAGATAGGAACTTTCAAAATTATCAGCCACGACTGGGACGAAGAAAGCAAGCGCTGGCGAATGCGTTTTAAATTAGTATGAAATTCAATCAATTTTAAATAAAAAGATAGCAATATTGGCATTGTACAGGTAAAATAGTCAGACCAACAATGACAATTAGTCAATAAAGTGAGTACAAGCCTGTTGGCATACAGTTTGCCATAACAGTAAGTGAACGACGGTTCAAGATACAGACGGTGAAAGCCGAAAGGTAAACATCGGGGAACATCGAAAGCCGAAGTTCAGAACAAACCGAATGTATAACTTTTTAAAGATAGGAGACTATGATTATGATGCCTGTAAGAAGAACTCAGAATTGGTTACCAAGTATCTTTAACGATTTCTTTGATAACGATTGGATGGTAAAAGCCAATGCAACGGCTCCCTGCCATCAACGTATTTGAAACAGAAAAGGAATACAAGGTAGAGTTGGCAGCTCCCGGAATGACCAAAGAAGACTTCAACGTCCATATCGACGAAGAAAACAACTTGGTCATCAGCATGGAGAAGAAAACGGAAAACAAGGAAGAGAAGAAAGAAGGCCGCTATCTGCGTCGCGAATTCTCATACTCCAAATTCCAACAGACAATGATCCTTCCGGACGATGTAGACAAAGAAAAGATTTCCGCACAAGTAGAAAACGGCGTATTGAACATAGACTTGCCGAAGTTTTCCGAACAGGAAAAAGAAAAGGCCAAAAGATTCATTGACGTAAAATAAGATAACTGGTAATTAGAGAAAAGTCCCGGTGTAGATTCTGAATAAACTGCATCGGGACTTTTTTATCATACCGGAACTGTATTACATTGTACATGCGTTTACCGCACTACACGAGAACTAACTTTTAACAGCTTTCTTTCCTTTCAGGAATCGGTCTGTCAGCCATTTGCGTATAGGTTCGTCATAGAGTTTCAGACAGGCATAGGCAAGAACGAAAGCACCGGCAAAGGTCAGTATCATATAAGGAATGCTTCCGCTAAAGTAGCATTATTATTGCACACCCACGCCGTGTAGGTATACACCAACGGATAATGCGTTATGTATACCGGATACGAAATATCTCCCAGAAACTTGCACACAGCGGTAGAACGTTTGCCCGTCACCTTACCTCCCGCCCCCATGGACACAATCACAGGAAAGACAAAAAGAATGCAGCAGGCCTCATAGAGTCCGTTCATCCAATAATGATTTTCACCGCCCAGACGGGGAAATGCCAAAACTGCCACAATCATCAGACTGCACCACCAGAACGCACGCTTCTCAATACGAACAATCCACCCCAGACGGGACAGCAGTAATCCGCCAAAGAAAGGATACATCAACCGGACAAGCCCTACGTACTGCTGCTCCCAATTCAACGCCCAGCCGCCGACAATATCACCCGCAGGTGCGGTAAGACAAAGGTGCACCGTAAAACATCCCGCCACAACAACGAGAACGGATAAAGCTGTCTTGCTGAACTTGCGGATGAACAATGCATAAAGAATATTACCTATGTATTCGTAGTAAAGCGACCACGCCGGTCCGTTGAGCGGATGCATCTCGGTCCAGCCGCGAATGTCCCATTTCAAAGGAAGCGGAAGTAGCGTACACCCCAGCAGCATTACCAGCAGCATAGTCCCTGCCGATGTATCCTGAATAGCCGGAAAGCAGGGCGACTCCTGAAAATAAAAGAACACTGCACCCACTATGCTTCCCACTATCACCATAGGATGCAAACGGATAATACGCCGCTTGAAGAAAGTACCGATGCTCATCCTGCTCCAGCGGTCGTCATAGGCATAACCGATAACAAAACCGGAAAGCATAAAGAAAAAAATCTACCGCCAGGTAACCGTGATTGATAATTTGTTCCAAGTGATTGCCGCCGGAATGCGCTTCCAGCAGATGAAAAGCGACTACCATTACGGCAGCTACGCCACGAAGCCCGTCGAGTATCTCGTAATGCGGCTTTGAAGCAAGATAAGAGTTTTGCGTGTTCATTCGGTATAAGGTATTGATTGATTTGCCTGCAAAGATAGAAAAAAGGAATGACTGACCATGCTTTCACGGAACAATCAGGGAGTAAAATTACCTTACCGACTTTCTCAATTACTTTTCCTGTAGCTCTTTACCGCCCAAACATTAGCTGCCACAGCAAATACGGACAAGATACCCAATTGGGGAAGCAACTCCGCAAAACCACCGCCGCGAAGGTATATCGTACGCATCACCTCTACAAAATACCTCAACGGATTGATACGGGTAATCCATTGCGCCCATTCGGGCATACTATGGACCGGCGTAAAAAAGCCCGCTCAACAAAATAAGTACAAGCATGAAGAACCACATGACAAACATGGCCTGCTGCAACGTAGTGGAATGATTGGAAATCACCAGCCCGAATCCGGATACAACCGGCAGAAATATCAGCGCAAAACCGTAAATAGTGAAAAATGTCCGGCAGGCAGAATGCCGTAAAGCAACCATGCAAGGACAAAACAAATGGTCAGCACCACAAAACCTATCAGCCAGTAAGGTATCAGCTTGGCGAGAATGAAAGTGAACTTGCCGACGGGGGTGACATTTATCTGCTCGATGGTGCCCACCTCCTTCTCGCCCACCACATTGAGGGCAGGGAGAAAACCGCAAATCAGCGTCAGCAGCATCACCATGAGGGCAGGAATCATGAAAAGCTTATAGTTCAGCGTAGGATTATAGAGATTCAATGTGGAAATACCGATACGGGGGAAGTGGTTTGCCTGCCAATGGTCTTACAGCCATTTCCGACTTCAGTTCACGGGTATAGTCACTGATGATGGCAGAAAGATAAGAACCGCCCAAACTTCCTTTTGTTCCGTTCACCGCATTGGCGGCAACAAGCAGACGGGGAGCTTTGCCGTTTATCCAGTCTTTTTCGAAATCACGGGGAATCTCCAAAATAACATCTGCCGTACCAGCCTCAATACCGTACAAAGCCTCATCATACGTATCGGGAAACGCTGTCAGACGGAAATAAGTGGAAGCGCCGAGCTTATCCACCAGACGACGGGACACAACGCTACGGTCATTATCGACGACATTGAGATTGATATTCTTTATCTCCAGATTGGCAGCCCAGGGCATCAGTATCATAATCATGCACGGGAAAATGAAAATCAGCTTAGGCAAGAAGGAGTTGCGGAACAACTGCTTGAATTCTTTTTCTATCAGATATTTAATCATAAGGATACTACTGTTTATGCTCTACGGTTATGACACATCTTACATATTTAACACACGGATACGTTGACTTTGCCGGCCGGTGAATAATTATAATCGGAACAACTTCACTCCAACCGGTTATTGAATTTCTTGAAGCTAACGGTTATCAGGAGTACCGCCATAACAGTCAGTATACCGATTTCGGTCAGCACCAGTGATATATCCACACCCTCTATCATCAATTTGCGTACCGCTTGAATATACCAACGTGCGGGAATCACCGTAGAAATACCTTGCAAAATGGCAGGCATGCTCAATAGGAAATATCATGCCCGAAAGCAACATGGTGGGCATCATCAGCATCAAGCCGGATACCAGCATAGCTGCCACCTGTGTACGGGTAACAGTGGAGATAAGCAGTCCCAAAGCCAATGATACGAAAATGAAAAGCAGTGATACGGCAATCAGCCAAAACAGGCTGCCTGCAACCGGAACATGAAGGACATAGACCGAAAGCAGCAGAATCGTAATCAGATTGACAAATGACAACACAAAGTACGGCACTGCTTTGGCAAGAATGATAAACAGCGGCTTTACGGGAGAAACCAGCAACACTTCCATAGTTCCCGCTCCTTCTCGCGCACAATGGAGATGGAGGTCATCATGGCGCAAATCAGCATCAGGATAAGCCCCATAACACCGGGAACAAAATTATAGGCACTCTTCATCTGCGGATTATAAAGCAGCTTGACTTTGGGGCACAATGGCGGATACGCGTACTCCGGGCGGAAGCATATCCTGTCTGGCCATGGAAATGATATTTGTGGCGTATCCCGCCTGCATGGTAGCCATATTAGGTCGGTGGCATCGGAAATAATCTGTACTCCAGCCTCACCGGTATAGAGATTGTCCGGAGAAACGTTCGCTAAAGACTATTGCCATATCAATGTCACCGCTCCTGAAAAAGCGTTCTGCTTCTTCGGGAGAATGCAGACGGCGGATAACGGTAAAGTACTCACTGGCATCCACACGATCGATTATGCGTCGGGTTACTGCATCATTGGAAGGGTCGAGAACGGCCACACGCACATTCCTTACTTCCGTAGTGATGGCAAAACCGAAAAGGATTATCTGCACGATGGGCATGCCCAGCAGAATCAGCATCGTGCGCCGGTCGCGGAAGATATGGAAGAACTCTTTTTCGGATGAAAGATATGAATTGTTTCATGGTTATATAACAATCTGTTTTGAATTTTATATTTGTATCAGTCTGCCGTTCTTACAGCCTCACGAGCCAACTGTTGGAACACATCGTCCATGGTATCGGCTCCAAACTGCCGTTTCAGTCTGTCGGGAGTGTCAAGCGCACGGATTACGCCGTCCACCATGATAGAAATACGGTCGCAATATTCCGCCTCATCCATAAAATGGGTCGTGACAAAAACGGTGATGCCCCGGTCGGCTGCCTGATAAATCAGCTCCCAGAACTGGCGGCGCGTGGCAGGGTCCACCCCACCCGTAGGCTCATCCAGGAAGACAATCTTGGGACGGTGGAAGATGGAGACGGAGAAGGCCAGCTTCTGTTTCCAGCCCAGCGGCAGGCTCTTTACGAGCGTATTACGTTCCTTTTCCAGACCCAGGTGCAGAAGCAATTCATCTGTTCTCGGAGCAATCTCGGCTTCGGGCATTCCGTAGATACCGGCAAAAAGGCGGATATTCTCCCATACCTTGAGGTCTTCGTACAGGGAAAACTTCTGGCTCATGTAGCCGATATTCTTCTTCACGGCTTCGGATTGGGTGGCAACATCAAAACCAGCCACGCAAGCCTTACCGTCTGTAGGACGACTTAACCCCGTGAGCATGCGCATAGCAGTAGTCTTACCGGCTCCATTGGCTCCCAAAAAGCCGAATATTTCACCTTGACGGACTTTGAAGGAGATATGGTCCACAGCCGTAAAAGTACCGAAACGTTTTGTCAGTCCGTCCACCTCTATTACGTAATTCTCACGGTTATCCGCTTTCTCGTGCAACAGTCCCGAAGGACAAAGTATGTCTGCAAACTGCTTCAGAATGCAGTCGGGAGTATCAATGCCATGTATCCGGCCTTCATTGATAAAGGCAATACGGTCGCATTGACGCGCCTCGTCCACAATTGGAGTAGAGGCAATGATGGTGATACCCTGTTCTTTTGAGGCGGCGAAGCATCTCCCAGAACTCCTTGCGCGAAACCGGATCTACACCGGTAGTAGGCTCATCCAGAAAAAAGGACATCCGGTTTATGGATAAGGGCACAGCTAAGGGCGAGTTTCTGCTTCATGCCGCCGGACAACGCTCCGGCGCGGCGCTTGCGGAAAGGTTCTATCTGCCGGTAAATGTCGCGCACCAAATCATAATTCTCCTCGATGGTAGTATGAAAACCGTAGCGAAGAAATTCAGGTTCTCCTCCACCGTCAAGTCCGGATAGAGGGAGAAGCGTCCGGGCATATACCCCACCCGTTGGCGGATAGCCTTATAATCCGTCACCGTATCCAGCCCGCATACCGTAGCCTTGCCTTCATCGGCAAGCAAACAAGGTGGCAAGAATACGGAACAGAGACGTTTTTCCCCGCACCGTCAGGGCCGATGATTCCGAAAAGTTCACCCGGACGGACGGACAGTGAAACGCCTTGCAAGGCTTCCACCTGGCCGTAGCGTTTAAAAACATTATCGACAGTTACTGCAAAATCCATGACGGTATCGAATGACGAATTATAAATCCACTCCCCCATACATTCCGATTTTCAACATACCGTCATTCTTCACGGCCACTTTAACGGCATATACCAGATTGGCACGTTCATCTTTCGTAAGAATCGTTTTGGGAGTAAACTCTGAACTGTCCGAAATCCAGGTGACGACTCCCGGATATGCAGTCCGGACATCTTTACCGTAATCGGCATATACAGTCACTTTCCGCCCCAGCTTCACCTCGGACAGTTGCTCGGAAGTGACATAGGCACGCAGATAAATCTGTTCCATATCAGCCATCTTGAACAACGGAGTACCTGGTGCGGCCAGTTCTCCCGCTTCTGCATATTTGGCAAGGACAGTTCCGGTCAGCGGAGCAACGATGTGGCATTTCTTTAACTGGTCTTCAACCTGGGCAACCTGAATACCGACCGACGAACTCTGCCAGGTCAGACTCTGGTCGCTGTTCTGCAACGTGGAGTTTTGTGCGGCAAGTTGTTTGCAGAGTACCTTAAGCAGTGATTCGGCATCATCCAACTGTTTCTGATTGGCTGCACCTACACGAAGCAGATTGGCTACACGGTCGCGTTCGCGTTGCGCCTGAACGATTTGTTCTTTGGTTGCCGCCACCTGTTTCAGAATATCGGGGCGTTGCCCTTCCACGGACTTAACACCGGCTTCCAACTGGAGTTTTTTCAGATAAAGCTGAACTGTGTCGATAATGCCGGCTTCCTGCCCGGCTTTCAAAACAGTACCTTCTTCCACATCCAGACAGAGTATCTTTCCGGACGCTTCGGCAGAGACTACGACATCGGTAGCCTCGAAAGTTCCCGTAGCATCATATTCGGGTGTACCGCTGCTGCAAGCGACAAGAAAGAACAATACTGGAAATAATGTAAATGATTTCATATCATAGGATTTTATTGTTACCATCAATTCTAAAATCTCAATTATTCAAAGTGTATTTCAACTGCCAGATATTCATCAACAGTTGCACTTCATGCAATGCCTTGGTCCGGCGTGCCAGATTCTCATTGGTTATCTCGCGAAGCAGGTCGGTAACGGTCAGCGTTCCGTTCTCCACTTTGGCCTCGGCTGCACGGCGGATATTCCCACGCAGACGGATAATCTCGTCATCATCCGCCATCTGGCGGCGCATGGACAATACGCCCGCATCCTGCTGTGGCCTGCAAACGGGTATTGAACAGAAACACGTCTCTGCTTGTTTCTATCTGCCGGCGGGTATTGTCTATCCTGCGGCGGTCGTTCTTCAACGTATACAGACTGCCGAAATTCCACGACATGCGTACACCTGCCATATAATATGCATTGAATTCATCTTTCAACATATTCAATCCCGGATTGCCGTAGGCACCCTGCACAAAAAGCCCGAAACGGGGCATTACCCTTGCATTCAGTGTAGCTTCCTGCACGCTGAGCTGTTCTGTCTGAGCCTCGAAAAAGGCGGAGTTCGGGACGGTTATTTATCCCACCCGCCACACTGACGGTACTTTCCGGTGCAGGCTTTAAAAACAGTTCCGGCAGGGATTTCTTTTCCTATAAAAGCGGAAAAGCATGTTTACGTATGCCTGACGCGATGTTTCCAGTTCGATGCGGTGCTGTCCGGCATTCAACTGCTCCACACTGACGGCATCCAAATCGCTTTGAGTGGCTATACCGTTTGCCATATAGTCAGACACCTGCTTGTGCGTCCGTCCCAAATCATCCTGCAAAAAGCCGGTTCTGCTTCAGTTGTTCGTCCAGCAGCAGGATACCGAAAAACAGCTGGTTGATACGGTCGTTCAATGCGTACATATCCACATGCTGCTTTTTCCATGTCCACATCCGATGCCGCACGTGTCAGACGTTTCCGGTTGCGGATATCCCCGCCGTCCCAAATGGTTTGCTGCAATTCGAGCATCACCTGATACTGGTCCTTGGGAGCTGTCTCTACATCAATACCCGGTATTTCGACGGGCAGCCGGGTTATATCACTCTGATACGTGGCCTTTCCCGACAATGAGAACCGGGGGCAGATAGCCCTTTCCGGCATTGGAAAGATCATATTCACATGCCTTTTCTATCAGTCCGTACCGGCGCACCAACGGATAATTGGCCTGCGCCTGACGTCGGCACTCGTCCAAGGTCAGTTGTGCATGAGCCAATGCAGCCGTAAGAAGAAAGGCTAAAGAGAGAATTGCTTGTTTTACATCCATATCTGTTTCTTATTTTATTTAGCACAATGCAAAGATAGACGCACAGCTTAGTATGTTTACAATAATCCATTTGTCGGCAATGATGTTCCGATAGTATGACTTTTTACCGAAAAAGACAAACGATATGGATACTTTATTATCTTTGCCACTGAATTACTTACTATTTATAGATATGGAGAAAAGCAGACCGATAAGCGTTGCATTCGATGACATCCGTCATAAACCGGACATCATCAATCATCTTGAGTACCGCTTCATAAACGATGACTTGGGGATGGTCATCAGTTTTACGCAAATGGGAAGCAAATTGTTCCATACCGGACAACCCTACCGTACCAAAGAAGGACGGATTATCCGTGTCCTGCAAGGAACAGGGCGAATCTCCATCAACCTCATCGAATACGAAGCATCCGCCCGCAAAATCATAAATTATCCCCGACAATGCCCTGATAGAACTGCTGGAAATCAGTCCCGACTATGATTTTCAAATCATAATGCCCGCACGCAATTTCCTGCCTGCCCTGCCCGGTTCTATCTTGTCGGAAACTTACACGGGAAATGGCATTGTGCTGTCATTTAACGAGAAAGAGTGGGCACAGACGGAGATGTTCTTTACCCTGCTGTGGAATATACTCCATTCCTCGCCCTACCGCCGCGAAACCGTACAGCATCTCATGTTTCCCTGCTTTACAATCTCAAGTATACTTACGAGCAAACGCGTACCGCCACGCTGCGCCTTTCGCGCCAGGAAGAAATATTCCGGCGCTTCATAGCTCTCAGTAAACGAGCATAGCAAGCAGGAACGTTCCGTCGACTTCTACGCCGGCAAGCTATGCCTGACCCCTCATTACCTGAGCACCGTTATACGTGAGGCAAGCGGACAGACGGTAATGCAATGGATCAACCAATCCGTTATTCTTGAAGCGAAAGTATTTGCTGAAACACAGCAATCTGTTGATATTCCAAATATCAGACGAACTGAACTTTCCCAATCCGTCCGTTCTTCTCGAAGTTCTTCAAACGGATAACAGGCATGACTCCTGCCGAATACCAGAGAACGCAATAGACAGGAAAATGTCCGTTTTTTACAAGAGGGCATAAACAGAACATTTTTAATGCTTATAAACCTTTTATATATAGAAGAGACTGAGTAATTTTGTCCTCAAAACTAATATACCTTGAATTATGAAACGAATTTATTGAATTTTTACCTTAAAAGCATCTCACCTACTCGCTACTATCCCAGCAACGGACTAAAGACACGAATACCAGACCGTAAAAACAGATACGGTTGTCTCCGCCGGCGGGCAAACCAGCCTGCAATATCCGGAAAAGTAAAAGCGGCACAAGACATCAGCCCCTGCATTCCAGAGTGAGCGCACGATTGTACAGAAGATATATGTAAAGGACGGCGCCCGCGTGCAGGCAGGACAACTGCTTGCCGAACTATGGACCTACGGACTACCAGGTGCAACTGGACGCCACCGAGGCGTGAATACAAACAGATTAAGGCAGAGGCGGAACGCGTAATGGCGC
>VOFI01000635.1_pt1 | contig 80121 bp, 96 predicted proteins | sample 5384131 | NCBI WGS metagenome assembly VOFI01 (sample SAMN12384728, study PRJNA508395) | human gut metagenome | isolation source: healthy gut H | host: Homo sapiens
AATGTTGCCCGACATACATTCCCATAACAGCGTCGTGCGGGGATATGCCGAACGAAACGCTATTAACGCCCCGATACAAGGGAGTGCAGCCGATATCATCAAAATCGCTATGATACGTATCGCCAAACGATTGGAAAACGAGCATCTACGAAGCCGAATGATTTTGCAAGTACACGACGAACTCAATTTCAATGTACCCGTCGAGGAAATCGAGAGAGTAAAAGCTATCGTCTGCGAAGAGATGGAAAACGCCTATCCGTTGCAAGTGCCGTTATTGGCCGACTCCGGTGTGGGCCACAACTGGCTGGAAGCCCACTGACCATAGAGAAAACACAGGAACAAATATTGCGACCGATAAGAAGCTGTTTTAAATTTATTCCGAGACAGATTGAGACCTATGTTGAAGCAGATTGGAGTCCGAGATATGCAGTCAATAGCGGGCTATTGACAAAAATCAAGGGATTCAAGATGCAAGACAGGGGTTCAATATGGCCGGAACATACCTGTCTTGCAATGATAATATTATTTCTCAATAAATTTAAAACAGCTTCTAAATTAATGTGTAATTTTGTCGACGGTTAAGACGGTTTATAGGAATGGATATTCAGAACTTTTCTGCGCTTTTTAACACTCCGGCGAGACGTGAAGCGTTTTTGAAACTCATTAAAGACAACAAGACAAAGCACATTTTTATACAGGGACTCGAACGACAGAATTTCAACCATAGCTTCCGAATCGCTCTCCGAGCAAACCCTTATCGCCGAAGAGGGCGACCGCTATGCTATGCAAAAAATTATCGATGTAACAGCTTTTCAAAAAAAAGATAACTACATTTCAAAGGATAGATTATGGAGCAAGCAGTGAAGCGAATGCGCCGGCGGCCATTCGTTTCAACTGCGCACCACAAGGTGTTTATCACAAAAATTTCGATTTAGTCAGCCAATCGTTCTCCCAATTCATCGAAAAAGGCTACACTCTTTACATACTCAGCGACAGTGAAAAACAGATAGAACGATTGCAAGCTATTTTCGAAGAACGAGGCGATTCCATCTCGTTTACACCAGTATTGAAAACCTTGCATGAGGGATTCGTCGACAACGATTTGAAAATAGGTTGTTTCACCGACCACCAGATATTCGATCGGTTTCACAAATACACTTTGAAAAGCGAGCATGCGCGTTCAGGGAAACTGGCTCTTTCCTTGAAAGAGCTCAACCAGATAGAAGTCGGCGACTACATCGTACATGTGGATCACGGTATAGGTCGTTTCGGGGGATTGATACATACCGAGATCAACGGAAAAATACAAAGAGGTCATTAAACTGACTTACCAAAACGACGATATTATTTTTGTCAACATTCACGCCTTGCACAAATTGGCGAAATACCGGGCAAAAGAGGGAGAAGCTCCTCGTATCAACAAACTGGGAAGCGGTGCTTGGGAACGCATGAAAAGAAGACAAAAGGCAAGATGAAAGAGATTGCCCGCGACTTGATAAAACTCTATGCCGCCCGTAAAGAGGAAAAAGGATTCGCTTTCTCGCCCGACTCGTTCCTGCAACAAGAACTCGAAGCATCGTTCATTTACGAAGATACTCCCGACCAGATAAAATCCACAGCCGAAGTGAAAGCCGACATGGAACGCGAACGCCCTATGGACAGGCTCATCTGCGGCGACGTGGGTTTCGGGAAAACCGAAATTGCCATACGTGCGGCATTCAAAGCCACCTGCGACAACAAACAGGTCGCAGTACTCGTGCCTACCACCGTATTGGCCTTCCAGCATTACCAAACCTTCAAAGAGCGATTGAAGGAGTTCCCAGTACGTATCGAATACCTCAGCCGAGCCCGGAAAGCCTCAGAAGTAAAAGCCATTTTGAAAGACCTCGCCGACCGCAAAATAGATATTATCATAGGAACCCACAAGCTCATCGGGAAAGATGTGAGATTCAACGACCTCGGACTTTTAATTGTCGACGAAGAACAAAAATTCGGAGTGGCCGTAAAAGAGAAACTCAAACAGATGAAAGTGAATGTCGATACCCTTACGATGTCGGCAACTCCCATACCTCGCACCTTACAATTCTCTTTAATGGGTGCACGCGACCTTTCGGTTATCTCTACCCCTCCGGCCAATCGCTATCCTATCCAAACCGAAGTACACGCTTTCAACGACGACATTATCAAAGAAGCGATTAACTTCGAGATGAGCCGAGGCGGGCAGATTTTTTTCGTCAACAACCGTATTCCCCAACTGTACGAACTCGAAAACACGATTCACCGGTTGGTTCCCGACGCACGTGTCGTGATCGGGCACGGACAAATGCCACCCGAAAAATTGGAACAGGCAATTATCGACTTCGTCAACTATGATTATGATATTTTACTGGCTACTACCATTATCGAGTCGGGAATAGATATGCCAAACACCAATACGATAATCATCAACGATGCACAAAACTTCGGATTAAGCGAACTGCATCAACTGCGGGGACGTGTAGGCCGCAGCAACCGAAAGGCTTTCTGTTACCTGCTCACTCCACCACGCCACACATTCTCGGTAGATGCCCGCCGACGGTTACAAGCCATCGAAAGTTTCTCGGAATTGGGAAGCGGCATACACATCGCCATGCAGGACCTCGACATACGAGGAGCCGGTAACCTCTTAGGAGCGGAACAAAGCGGTTTCATCGCGGATTTAGGCTATGAAACTTACCAAAAATTTTAAAAGAAGCTGTCGAAGAATTGAAAACGATGAATTCAGCGACCTCTATTACGGAGCCGATTCGGATACGAAACCCGAAGAATTCGTCTCGGAATGTACCATTGAGTCCGACTTGGAAATCTTATTCCCCGGCAAACTACGTACCACAGGAATCCGAGCGTATCTCCTTATATCAAGAGCTCGACAACATGGAGCGTGAAACCGATATACGACAATTTTGCGAGCGCTTGGAAGACCGTTTCGGACGCATACCCCACGAAGCTATGGAATTGATTCGGGTAGTCCGGTTAAGACGGCTGGCTAAACAATTAGGAATCGAGAAAGTAGGGTTGAAACAGGGATACATGTATCTTTACTTCGTTTCGGACGAGCATGTCGCCTATTATCAATCCGCTGCATTCGGTCGCATCTTAGGATTCTTGCAAAAAATCCCAAGCTTTGTAAATTGCGGGAAATAAACGGTCGCCGCTCGTTAGCTATAAAGGACATCACTTCGGTGGAATCGGCGGTATCGGTTTTGGAGGAGGTGTTGCAGACACTTCCGGTTTAGTGGAAGACTGCACTTCCGTATTTTTCTCCTTCATGGTTCCCCACGGAATACCCCACAACTCATCGGGATTATGGCCGGCCGTCAATAGAGCCGAATTAATATAATCCCGTCCCGACGGATTTTGGAACGGATACAGACCGAACCGGGGCATGATAGCAGCATAATGTTCGAAAATTTCGGCTTGTATAGATTCATAGCTTACCCAATTTTTATTAGCCGAAAAGCAATATAACTGCAAAGGCAACCCGTTATCGTTAGGATCTAACGTTCTGACCATAAGAGTCAATTGATCGTTGATAAACTTATGTTGTTGTAAATAAAGAGTCATGTAAGCTCTGAAAAGCCCTAAATTCGTCTCGATCGTTCCGTTCACCAGTCCCGCGCTATTTTCGGTATTTTCTACAATTCCCTTTTTTGTTGTTGAGCCTCTTTTTCTCGATGAAATCGCGCAGAATATCGATTTGTTTCAAATTTTGCAATAATTCAGGGGGGTACAAAAATTTTACCGTGTTCAGGTCGATGGTAAACGAGCGCATGATACGACGGCCACCCGAATCGGACATTCCGCGCCAGTTTTGTACCTCCCCTGAAATAAGCGAATAAGGAGGAATAGTCACTATGGTATTATCGAAATTCTGAACCTTCACCGTATTCAACGAAACATCGATAACGACTCCGTTCACGGCGCCACCCGGCACGACAATCCAATCGCCATTCCTTATCATATCGTTTTGCGAGAGTTGTACACCGGCGACAAAGCCCAATATGCTGTCTTTAAATATCAACATCAGCACCGCGGCAAATGCGCCCAATCCGGTAATCAAAGCCATCGGCGAACGTTCTATCAAAATAGATACCGCAATAATCACCCATATCCCTATCAAAAAGTCCTTTTGATAATTTGTATCATTCCCTTCATCGGCCGATCCCGAAATGCGGTACGACGAGAATAGATACGCCAAAAAGACCGAAATTTGCGTATTGATCGAAAAAACGAGGACTCCGAGCAGATAAATCCAGCAAACTTTTTCGATAATCCGTAATAGTTCGGGAGTTCCGTGAAAAGCAAATGGCAACAGAGATAAAATCACCAACGGCGGGATAACATGCGTTATATGGGTAAAGACTTTGGCTTCGACCAACCCTTTCAACAGATCCCCTCCTTTATATTTTATAATCCGATGAATCACATAAATAACAATCATTCTCAAAATCCTTGCAACCACAATAGCGATCACAAAAAACAAGAATACCATACACAATTCTATCCCAAACCGGCGAAGGCTCTCCCGTTATTCTATGCAATAAAAGAAGATACCCATTCCATGAGCCGGTCGGCTACTTCATAAGCTTTATTCATCAAATATCTTTTGTTAAAACGTTTTCATACCCCAGAGAGTTCACTACCGATCAGAGATCGGGCAACCATATCCTTCGCTTAAATAAGTCTCAAACAAAAAAGAAATTCCTTTCAGAAGGAATTTCTTTTTTCCACAATAAACGAAAACTAATATATGCAACTATTGAACCGCCACTTTCGTTCCATTAACAATATACATTCCTGCTGGAACCGTTATTTCCGAATTTCCACCCGAAACTCTGACCATACGAATCAACTGCCCGGTAAACGAATATATATAAATATCCATATCCTTTGGAACAGAAACATAGATAGCTCCCCGATCCTCCATAAACGACAAGGCCATCGACAATTCCCGACTGAACACCCGATGGAGTTTTAATATAAGGTTGTGACTCGTTTCCATAAGAATCAATAGCCGTTATAGCATACACATATCCCAATTGAGTATAAGAAGAAACATCTATACTTTTTTCCCATGTAACTCGCTTCAAATAGGCCGATGTTTCATAGGTTTGAGGATTATTAGCCACGCGACTGGGTACGAAATACACGGCATAACGTATCGTTTCATCTGCATCAGCCGACCAGCTCAACATATTTCCCGACACCGAAATATCGGTAATATCGGGCAAATCACAGGGCGTTTTCCAGCTCATAACGGGCGTTAACGCTGGTTCGGTAAATTTATTCTCGGCGACATAGGTATCCAACCCATAACTGAAAAACTGCGTCGTATTGAAAAAGACGTGTCCGGGAGCCCCCATCAGATCGGTCGATCGGTTCATATCCACTTCAAACCCGCACTCTTCCGTACCTTTGGCTGCTGTCGCGGCGATAGAACGTTCCACCATCGACAAACCGTTATATTCGTTCTCGCTCATGCCGAGCCGACGCAATACACTTTTCATACGCTGCGGACTATTTTGGGGCATCGTAGAAATTCGCATACTCGAATAAAAGTGTCTGTCCATCGTCTTGGCCACCTTCGCCCACCACGGAACCAATGTCTTATACCCCCAAACATGAGTGTTGAAACTCGGCCAGTAACATTGTGGCGAAATATAGTCTATCGTTTTCGCTTTCAACCAAGCCACTCCATCGCAATATAGTTGGGAATAGGCACTCGTTCCTCCGCTTGTATTCAAATACTCTATACCATACGAAGCGGCGACACTACTGCTACCGCCCCATATCCCGAAAGGCCCTATACCGAATTTCACGGTCGGTTTCGTCTCCTGTATCATAGCGTAAATATCGGCGATAAGTTTGTTGCAATTCTCACGGCGCCAATCCCCCACATTTTTCCCTTCGGGTTTATATAGACTCTGAGAATAGGCATCTTCATTTTTAGTGCCTTCGTAGGGGTAAAAGTAATCGTCGAACACGATACCGTCGACATTGTACTTGATGACTATATCTTTGATAACCTTCACCAAATACTCGATTACCTCGGGATTCCCCGGGTCGAGAATAAAACTCGACGAATACTCCAACAGCCACTCCGGGTGATTCTTACGTATGGGATCATCGGCTCCGTTCATATTTTTTCCCTCTCATAGCGATATGGATTGATCCATGCATGAAGTTCCATTCCCCGCTTATGCGCCTCCTCTATGGCAAACGCCAGCGGATCATATCCCGGATCGACCCCACGTGTTCCCGTCAAAAACTTCGACCATGGCTCGTAGGCCGAATTGTACAAGGCATCCGACATAGGACGCACCTGCAACCAAACCGCATTCATACGGGCCGCCTGCATACCATCGAATATCTTAATCAGAGCGGCCTTTTGCTCTTCCAAAGTCTGGGTCGATTTGGGCCAATCGATATTACTCACCGAGGCCAACCATGTTGCACGAAATTCACGTTTTGGAGATTCGGCCCAACACCCCCAAATAATACCGATAGTTAAAAAAAGGAAGGATAATTTTTTCATGTTATTCACAAAATATTAGTGTATTTTGCAAATATATCCCTTTAAATTAATTCTTCAAGGCTATTTTATTTAAATAAATAAAACGGCACATAAAATATATAATTATTATACAAAATCGCTAATTGAAACATAATACACAGAAGTAAGAAAAGAATCGCTATCTTTGCAAGAAATATGAAAACAGATTACGTTTCGTCGTAATCAAACGACTTTGCGTCTGTTTTCGTGCAGTATTTTGCAACAAATTATTTCGATTATAACCGAAACAATATTATATAATGAGTTTACAATGTGGCATAGTCGGCTTACCTAACGTGGGTAAATCGACTCTTTTCAATTGTCTGTCCAACGCAAAAGCGCAATCGGCAAATTTCCCGTTCTGTACCATAGAACCTAATGTAGGTGTCATTACAGTACCCGACGAACGATTAAACAAACTGGCAGAACTGGTGCATCCGCAACGAATAGTCCCCACCACTGTGGAGATTGTCGACATCGCCGGGTTGGTCAAAGGAGCCAGCAAAGGCGAAGGTCTGGGAAATAAATTCTTGGCGAACATCAGGGAAACCGATGCAATCCTGCATGTATTGCGTTGCTTCGACGATGACAACATTACTCACGTGGACGGAACAGTCAACCCGGTACGTGGCAAGGAAATCATCGATTTCGAGCTCCAACTGAAAGACTTGGAAACCATAGAATCACGTATTTCAAAAGTCCAAAAACAGGCTCAGACAGGAGGAGATAAAGCAGCAAAGGTTACATACGAGGTTTTAAGCCGATACAAAGAAGCACTCGAACAAGGGAAAGCTGCTCGTACCGTCACTTTCGAGACCAAAGACGAACAGAAAATAGCTCATGACCTTTTCCTGCTTACCAACAAACCGGTAATGTATGTCTGCAACGTGGACGACAACAGTGCCGTATCGGGTAACAAATACGTGGATATGGTACGCGAAGCCGTTAAAGACGAGAATGCCGAAATCCTTATCTTGGCAGCCAAAAACAGAATCGGAAATCGCCGAGTTCGAAACTTACGAGGAACGACAAATGTTCCTTCAAGAAATAGGCTTGGAAGAATCGGGCGTTTCCCGTCTGATCCGAGCGGCTTACAGCTTGCTCAATCTCGAAACCTACTTTACCGCCGGGCCTCAGGAAGTACGGGCATGGACCTATTTGAAAGGCAGTAAGGCTCCCCAATGTGCCGGTATTATCCATACCGATTTCGAAAAGGTTTTATCCGAGCCGAAGTAATCAAATACGACGACTATATCGCTCTCGGTTCCGAAAACGCTTGTAAAGAGGCCGGGAAAATGTACATCGAAGGAAAAGAATATGTCGTACAAGACGGCGACATCATGCACTTCCGATTCAACGTATAATTTACACAGTCATTACCATACAAAAAAAATGCGATGAAAATTCATCGCATTTTTATATCCTCCTTCAAGAACCGTCAATGCTTTCCCGATAGATTTAAAATCTCGTCATAGCGGGATTTATTGCCCAAAATACGACAAGCCTCCTTTAAATCTTTATCGTTTTTGATCGACTCTATAATTTCGCCTTTCTGATAATAATACCGTTTCACAATCTCTATCGAAAGCAATTCGGCGATTTCATCGTGAAAAGTCTCCAAATCCCTATCCAAATCGTGATTCAAACAAGCTTCAAGCGCTTCGAACTGCTTCTGCGTGTTTTCATCGAAATATCCTTCGAATTTAGCGACCTCCTTTAAGTCGGACAATATCCGTTCACTCTGTTTGTCGTATTTGAAATCCTTCGATTTCACAAAAGCTTTGAATTCCTCGTATTCTTCGTCGGACAATTTAAAATCTTTCGGAGCCGGAATCGTATCGTGCTCGGCTGCATACCGAGTCGCATAATCGAAGAAATAGAAATCTTTCATCAAATAATAGCTGATATTCCCCCGCCTTTCCATCGAAGTTTCCACATCGGGTTTTATACCGCCTCCGTCACGGACAATCCTACCGTGAGCGGTCTTGAACTCGTGGGTAAGGCTATCGGGAATACGGGCGACGCTCCCGTCGGGATTGCGATGCGAATAATCGATAGCTTGTATCAAACGTCCGCTGGGTATATAATAACGAGCGATCGTTACCTTCAACATACCGTTATAAGGCAAAGGCCGTGTGGATTGCACTAATCCTTTGCCATAAGAACGTGAACCGATAATCACAGCCCTGTCGAGGTCTTGTAAAGCTCCGGCCACGATTTCCGAAGAAGATGCGGTTCCTCCGTCGATCAGCACGGCCAAAGGCATTTTCACATCGACTGGCTCCTGAGTGGTTTTATAAATCTTATCCATCTTCTTATTTCTTCCCCGGGTAGAAAGCACCTCTACCCCCTTCGGAACAAATAAATTGACAATCTGCACGGCCTGCTCCAAAATACCACCGCCATTACTGCGCAAATCGAGTACCAACGAAGTTATCCCCCGTTTTTTCAAGTCTTGTAAAGCCCGTTTCACTTCCCCGGCCGAAGTATCGGTAAAACTACTCAAATAAATATACCCCACGCTATCGCATACCACATCGTAATAAGGTACGGCAGGCATTTGTATCTTCTTACGAGTTAACTCGAAAGAGAGCAAGTCTTTCACACCGGGACGTTCGACCGTAACTTTCAACTGCGTATTCGCAGGTCCTTTCAACCGCTCGCTCACCTTCGCACTCTTCCACCCCAATACAGTATCGTTATCGATCATCACGATTTTATCTCCGGGACGCAAACCCGCTAATTGAGCCGGCATACCCTCATACGGCTCCGAAATGTAAACGGCATTATCCCGCTCCATAATGAAAGAACCGATACCCGCATATTCTCCGGTAGTCGAAAAGAAAAAATCGTCTTTCTCTTTCTCAGGTATATACTCGGTGTAAGGATCCAGACGCGCCAACATCGCATTTACACCGTCGCTAATAGCCTTCTCGGCATTAATCGTATCGACATAAAACATATTCAATTCCTTAAAAAGAGAATTGAATATATCGAGGTTACGTGATATTTCGAAATTTTTCTCGTCAGATTTGCCTGCCCATATCGGATTTATAAATCCCGAACAAAAGATAATACCGTTACTGTCGCAAAAAAGTCAACCTTATATTTTCATTTCACTTCTTTTAATCACACGAAGATAGCTAATGCCGAATATCTTCGGCAACCATAGAAGATACTTTTAACTTTATTTCAGTCCAAATCTCATCGCTCATCTTAGTACCGATTACTTTAATCACACGACCCGCCAATAAAGAACCGATAGCACCGCAAACTCCCAACGAGCAATTTTGAGAAAGACCGTAAAGAAACCCCGAAGCATATAAATCCCCGGCTCCCGTAGAATCTACTCGAACCTCTGGTGTCGCAGGGACCTCGGTAATTATGCCTTCACACCCTACGAAAGAACCTTGTGCACCACATTTTACAACAGCAATCCTACAATATCGCGACAATATCTCTGTCGCTTTACGGGGCTCTTCGCCTGTATAGGCCAATGCCTCTTCCTCGTTCGCAAATAGAATATCCACATAATTCTCCACCAAATCACGGATAATCGCATAATTATCTTTTACTACATTGTAACTCGCCATATCGAAAGAAACAGACAAGCCGACCTCTTTTGCCAATTGTACGGCTCGTAAAATCAACGAAGTGTCTTGCACCAAATACCCTTCGATATGCAATATATCATACCCTTCGAACATTTCGGCAGAGAGCTCCTCGGCGCACAAAGTAGCCGCTGCACCCAAGAATGTACCGAAAGTCCGCTCTCCATCGGGAGTTATCATCGTCATGGCACAACCCGAAGCCTGTTCTCCTTCGATCAACAAAGTCTGCACGCCATTGCGCTCCATATCCTCCCGGAAGAAGCGGCCATAAGCATCCCGACCTATTTTCCCGATGAATCCGCTCTCTATTCCCATACGGGCTACTCCCGAAACAGCATTAGCGGCCGACCCGCCTGATGCTAAGGTGGTTTCCAGCCCTTCGAAAACCGACATAATTCTCAAAAGCTTCTCTTCGTCTATAAGTTGCATACCGCCTTTCAGCAGCCCCATCTCATCGAAACACTCGTCGGAATGTAACCGTGCAAGTACATCTGTAAGAGCATTTCCCAATCCTACTATCCTCATTCTGGAAATTTTTTTGCAAATATATTGCATAATTGGAAATAAGCCATTACTTTTGCAACGCATTTTTAACGAATGCAATCTTCTTCAGTAGCTCAGTCGGTTAGAGCATCTGACTGTTAATCAGAGGGTCGTTGGTTCAAGTCCAACCTGAAGAGCCAATTTTGATATTTTTATTCTTCAGTAGCTCAGTCGGTTAGAGCATCTGACTGTTAATCAGAGGGTCGTTGGTTCAAGTCCAACCTGAAGAGCTTCGGGAGTTCGTTCATAAGACGGACTCTTTTTTGTTCAATCAAACCGATAAATCATGGACGATTCAAACTCACGAACGTACACAAGTAGTATTAACATCTCCCGTGGGAGTAAGTGAGATTTGATGTCGAATCTTGCGGGCTCCCTTCGGGATACAAAAAAAGAAAGGAGCAACGCAATGAGAAAGTATCTCTTTTGTGAAGCAGGTTTTATCGAAAAACCCAATTGGCTTCCCAACTGCTGGGTAAATGTCGAATGCCCTACACGATGATTTCGATTTTCGAAAATGAATTGAATGTACCGGCTGCATTTTTACACGATATTGCCGACACCGACGAACGTCCCCGTATCGATTCGGAAGGAAATTGGTTGTTGACTATTTTACGTATCCCCATCTTCGTAAAAAGACAACAACATTACCTATACAACCGTACCTATCGGGATTATTACCAATAACGAAATCATCATTTCGGTCTGCTATCATTCGACAGCCATGATCCCCGATTTCATCGAATATACCCGACGTAAAGGAATAAATGTCCCCAACCGATATGAACTGATTCTCCGTCTGATATACTCTTCTTCCGTATGGTTTCTCAAATACCTGAAACAAATCAATAACGAAGTCAGCACAGCCGAAAAAGAGTTACAACAAAGCATACGTAATGAAGACCTTCTCCGTTTGATGAACTTGCAAAAATGTCTGGTCTACTTCAACACGTCTATCCGAGGAAATGAGGTAATGATAAGAAAATTGCCCAAAATATTCAATGAGAAGGATTACCAAAGCCCCGAACTTTTGGAAGACGTGATGATAGAATTGAAACAGGCCCAAAATATGGTGAACATTTACAGCGACATTTTAACCGGAACGATGGATGCTTTTGCCTCCATCATCTCGAACAATGTCAATACCATCATGAAACGCATGACCAGCCTTTCCATCGTTCTGATGGTTCCCACTTTGATAGCCAGTTTTTATGGCATGAACGTAGACATACACATCGAAGAACTTCCGCACGCATTCTCTTTAATCGTTTGTTTCTCCGTGCTGTTGTCTGCTTTGGCCTTCATTGTATTCAGAAAAATCAAATGGTTCTAAGATATTTTCTCGGATAACGGTGGAGTACCACCGTTATCCGAGAGCTTGATTCCGAAAAATTATAAAAACACCCCCGAAACAGTACCCGATTATGAAAACCAGAACACTTTATATCTCCGATTTAGACGGGACTCTACTCAATAGTAATTCGATCGTAACCTCCCATTCTGTCGAGAATATCAACCTTTACTGCAAAAAGGTATGCTCTTTACGATAGCTACGGCTCGAACACCAGCTACGGTCGTTCCCTTACTGAAACAATTACAGCTCGACCTTCCGGTAGTACTCATGAACGGGGCCGTACTCTACGACATACGAAACAAACATTACATACAAACGAATGGATTCACCGATGACTCGGCCCTCCGTTACATCTCGGTACTCGAAAATAGAGACTTGATTCCCTTTGTTTACCGAATCGAGAACAATAAACTCCAAGTGTTTCACAAACCACTCGTAAACGATATACAACGGATTTTAAATACAAGCGGGAAAACACTCCTTATAAAGATTTTATACCCACCGACAACTATACGGCCGAACGACCGATAATCCTCCCCTATTCATGCTGGTCATCGACCGTTTCGACAAACTCGAAACAGCAGCAGCCGAAATAACCCGTGCCGGAAATTGTAGTGTGTTCTGTTATCGCGACATCGCTGTTCCCGACTATGGAAATCTGGAAATATATCCCAAAGGAGTTTCCAAAGCAGCGACAGCCCAGCTTATAATCGACCGAATAAATCCGTGGGAAGTCGTAGCTTTTGGCGATAACCTCAACGATTTACCCTCTTTAACTTGGCAGACCGCCGATATGCACCGGCCAATGCCACCGAAGAAATCAAAAGACAAGCGACGGCTATCATTCCCGACAACGACCACGACGGAGTAGCTCGATTCCTTTGCGAAGATTTTCTATAAATCGCCCTTTATTTATAAATATAATATAGATATATTATAAATAATATAGAGCAATTATATACTAAAAAACCAATTACTTATCGACAGCATTATTTTGTCTAGCCATTTCCGCCTCTACTTGTGCTCTCGATTTACTGGTTGTCACCACATAAACACCCAAGAAAACAAGAAGAATGGCAAAGCCCTTTTTCAAATCAAAAGCTATCCATTCCCCACCAAACAGCCAACAAAGAAGCGACTATCGGCTGGGTATAATTATACATGCTTAAAATAGTCGGTCTCAAACGTTTTTGTCCGATAGAAACCAACATATAAGATAAAAAATGTAGCACCGAATACGACAAAAAAACAAATCGAGATAAATCGTGCCGCTAAGATCGGAATATGGGATGCTCAACAAATCGTTTCCCCCGAGCGGCAAACAGCAAATCGCAGAAAACAAAAACATCCACTTCATCAAAGTCACAGGTGTATACCGGCTTATCAAACCCTTGAAAGCCACATAATAAATAGCAAAACTGATTTCAGCGACCAAACAAAACAAGTCTCCCATAACCCGGCCACCCGAAAGCCCTTCCGAAACAGTGCCCGCTCCGTTCAAAATAAGCATTAAAGCTCCCGAAAGCCCCATAAATACACCCACAACCTTCTTGCCGGTCATAGGCTCTTTCTGGATAAATGCAGCCAATATCATGGTAATAATAGGAGCCAAAGAAGCGACGACCGAAGCATCTATCGGCGTCGTATAAGACAATCCCAACACAAAGAAACCCTGATTCAATGTTATCCCGAACAAAGATGCTACGAAAAAGCAAAAGCAAATCTCGTTTAGTAATCGGCTCCCGAGGCATAAACAAAGAAGCAATCCAAAAAAGAATCGCCGCCCCGGCCATACGCATGTTGGTTAGCGAAAACGCCGAAATCGTTCCGGTCAAAAAGATTGCTTTGGAAATAGGCGACATAATTCCCCATAAGAAATTTGCCGTGAACATAGCCGAATGGCCTTTTAATTTTTCTTTCATTCCCTTGCTGTTATTTCGGGCGCAAAAGTACAAATTGTTTCCACAATAAAGATTTTTCATACGACTTTTATTTCTCCGTCTTTTTCCGTTCACACAATAAAGAATTATCTTTGCAATAAACCGAGGAAACAGGCAAGCCACGGTTCAGCTCCGATAAACCGCCACAGCTCCCTCTTGTACGACATTTAGCAAAATATTTCCCCTAAAAACAATACACATGAAATTCAAAAAAAGTCTTATTTTTATAGTTCTTGCAGCTTCTATGACTTGTACCGACATTTACGCAGAAAACAACCGCCCCATCGACATAGCTTTATGGGAAAACGGGCCGTTAGAAAAGAATGACGATGAAGGAAAAACATACGACGAAAACGTCAGAATCTATCGCCCCTCGATCAAAGTCTTTCTACCCGAAGGGAAAAATACAGGACGAGCCGTCATCATGTGCCCGGGAGGAGGATATGCCCTTCTGGCCTACGACCACGAAGGATATGCCTATGCCGACTACTTCAAACATCAAGGCATCGCCCCTCATTGTCCTCAAATACCGCATGCCGCACGGAAACCACAAAGTCCCCATGTCCGATGTTTGCGAGGCCATGCGGGTCGTAAAATCCCATGCTGCCGAATGGAAGATAAACCCCGATGACATAGGAATTATGGGCTTTTCCGCCGGCGGACACTTGGCTTCTACTTTCGCGACCCACTATCCGGCAGAATTACGGCCAGCTTTCCAAATTCTCGTTTATCCGGTAATCTCTATGGACGAAACGATAACTCACAGCGGGTCGAGAGAAAATCTCATCGGGAAGAATCCGAGCAAAGCACTCATCGATTACTATTCCAATGAGAAACACGTCAACGCAGAGTCACCACGGGCTTTTATCGCCCTCTCCGATGACGACCGAGCTGTCCCTGTCGAAAACAGCCTCCGTTATTACAAAGCCCTGCATCGATATCAAATACCGGTCTCATTGCATATTTATCCCACAGGAGGTCACGGCTGGGGATATAATGAGTCGTTCCGATTCAAAAAAGCCGTTCATGATGAACTTGCCGATTGGTTGCGTTCATTTTGAATAAACTCCAAACATGAAAACAAAAGCATATTTTAATTGGAGCAGCGGTAAGGACTCGGCTTTGGCCCTATACAGAGCGTTAAACAGATTCGACATCAAAGCGTTGCTTACGGTTATCGACTCTACGAACAACCGCATTCCCATGCACGGAACCAACCTCGACCTATTGAAAGCACAATCTCAAAGCATAGGAATTCCGCTCGTTACCTGTGATATAAATACCGAATATTCAGAAGATAAATACAAAATATCTTTACAAGAAATCATAGACAAATTCAAAAGTCAGGAAATTTCCACTGCCCTATTCGGCGATATTCATTTGCTGGAATTAAAAATCGGCAGAGAAGAAAAAATGCAGACAAGCAGGATTAAAAAACAGATTTTCCTTTATGGAACAATTCACCCCAAGAGCTATTACATGAATTTATAGACTCCGGTTTCAAAGCCATAATCACCTGTATCGACGGCAGTGTACTCGACAAAACTTTCGTCGGCAGAATGATAGACTATGATTTTATAAACGATTTACCCGACGGCGTCGATATCTGCGGCGAAAACGGAGAGTATCATTCATTTGTTTTTGATGGCCCTATCTTTAAAGAACCCGTTCCCTGTCACTTGGGCCCTGTATCGTATAAAGAATATCCTTGTCAAGATCTGAAACAGAACACCGGGTTCTGGTATATCGACATCTACAATGCTCCCTAACAAAAAAGTCTACAAGAGGATAACGACTGCATTGTCGTATCCCCTTGTAGAATAGCATTACAGGAAAATCGGCTTAGAGAGATTTCTCAATCCTCGACCCGTATTTTTCCAACAAATGACGAGCTGTATCCAACAACGAACCCTCCCTGTGTATCTGAATAGGAGTAGTACTATCTACCCACTCTTGTTCAAAAGTCGCAAGCCGGCTCTTCAATTCATCTTTATCCAACTCTATTCCTTTCTCCGCCGCACCGATCACAGCATCAAAATAAATTTCCCATCGTCTGGCATAATAATCGTTCAGAAGACCGGCCCATGTACGACTCGCATAATCGTTCAAACTACCACCCCATGTAGTTATTAAATTACGAGCATTTTTCTCATAATAATTTTTCAATTCGTCGGTATCGCCCAAACTGCGGGCATCTTTCAATCCATTTATCCAACGATGCCCGGTTGTGGAAAGAATTCAACAATTCCAAATCGGACAGTATCTCTCTCATTTCAGAAGCCTTTTCTTTCAACGCGGGAACATTCCGTTTCTTATAAAAACCGTCAAATTCTTTTTTCACGCCCAAAAAATAATTGCCCAAGAGTTGACGGCCTGTCATAATCACATCTATCTCGAATGCATCTCTGTCGCAAGACGGAACTTCCAATAAAAGCTCCCACACCCGCAGCAATGTAGCGTTATCATACTCGTTACTGGTCCGTTTATTATAGTTATCTCCCAATTTCGGCCGATATCCGGGCAAAATACCTAATGTACGAGGTACTTGTACAAAAACATCTTCAAACAATATCTGCCAAGCCTCGCGTGCCGATTCCGAAACGGCTCCTACGTGCCTATCCGCCAAACGCTCCACCCAATCCTGTCCATTCACATCTATCGTCCACGCTTTCTCAAAGATATATTCATAAGGGAATTGATTGATATCAGTCCTTCCAATGTAATCCTATACCTTTTAAGTTGTCTCCTCCGTTTATCAAAGCGTTATCGAGCCTGTCACCGCTCTCCTTTACATTTCCGGTCAACGTGGTATTACCTCCGAAATTTCCCAAATAACACCAGATATAAGGCTGTCCATGAAATTTCTCCGTACTTTTCCACAGCTCTACATTTTCACAATGATAATCCAACAAAACCAATTTATCGGACGGAACCCCGGTCAACAGAGCTTTTACCCGAGGTGCTGTCCACAATTTTCGATCGTGATAAAACATCCATGTCATTTGCAACCACACGGCATCGGGGTCGGCAGCAGCCAACGATTTATACATATCCGAAGATACCTGTGCCAGATATTCGGGCTCCCAGCTCGGCGGATCCACCTCGTTAAAAGGATCCACACCATAAATATGGTCTGTCCCGAACATCTTTTCCTGTTCTTCCAAGAAACTCTTTTGAATCTCTGCAAAAAAGCGGCTCTTCGGGATTCAAGAAATGACAGCGATACGAATCGCCGAAACCCGCCCATTTCCCCAAATATTGAATATTGGCATCGGGGTGAATCCGTTTCAAAGCAGCCGGCACATGACCTGCAAAAGCGGGCAATACCGGCGTCATGTTCAATTCACGCTCACGAGCCAAAATCTTTTCTGCAACTCGGCCTGAGATTCCAGCCATTGCATGGGTAACGGCCCGTTCCAGCCATCGATATTCGCCATGCGATGCCACGGCAAATAAACCGGGCCCGTAAAATAAGAACGAATCTCTTCATCGGTCAGCCCTATTTTTTTCCACACTTTATACCACACCATCTCTTGGCCGGTTATAGCCAATGGCATATTCACTCCGTTCAACGCCATCCAATCGATAAAACGCTCCCAATCCTTCCATTTCCAAAAAGGCATGGAATAGCCGTAAGTACAATAATTCAAGAAAAAAAGCGATTATCCACTTTCGCTTCTACGACGACCGGTTTTTCCACCATAGGCAACACATCGGGCATTTCGACCGGAATATCGGCATACCACGATACAGTCGTCAGACAATAATATTTCAAATAATAATTCAATCCGGCTGCCATCGAATTGGCGTTATTCCCGCTAATGTGGATTTTTCCGTCCTTACTTTTCAACGAATAGTAATCCCTATCCTCCTCAGGAGCTATCTCGAACACAAATCGATCGGCATATTGGGGGATTAAACGATGAGTAAGTTGTTCCACGGCCAACACATCGCGATCCTTCGAGGAACAAGCCGTCATTCCCAATAGCATAAAAAACGAAGCAATAAAAAATAGTTTTTTCATCTTTCTATAATTTGATATAAATATGCTTTTTTGTACAAGAAAAAGGCACTGACCCAATTAAACATAAGAAAGGCAAGCGCATAGGCCAAACTGCCTCCGTAATTCCCGAAAAGAGGCTGCCATATTCCTTCGAACGATATTGTCGTCCATTGGAGTTTACGGAATAACCCTCCGGCAATTTCGCTGAATATATAAATCGATAACGGATTTACGCCTACTACCAAGAACGGAAACGACCAGCGCGTCCTCTTCGAATCGTCGATAATATAAATGAGTGTCGCAAAAATCAGAGAGGTGATACCGCAAGTTACCAAAAACAAAACTCGGAGACCACAGCCGTTTGTTCAAAGGAGCGGCATAGCTCCACAGATACCCGATAACGAACATCGATGTACCCCAAACCGCCAACTTCACGATTTGTGAACGTATCTCTTTTTCCCCGACGATAACCTTTCCGCAAAGAAATCCTATCATCACCTGAGCTATTGCCGGAATCGTACTCAATATCCCTTCGGGGTCGACGAATTGAGCTCCGCCCAAATACATATGAGATTTTCCCAACACGGCATAATCGACCATAGAGACAATATTCCCGGCACATTTCTCAAATCCGTTCCCGAAAAGTTGCAACAAATAATACCCGATAAGCAAAACGGCGATAATCGTCGGGAACAAACGATGACGAACAGTCACGGCCAAAAGAGCTACAATCCCGTAACAGATTCCCAGTCGTTGCAATACACCCATAATCCGTAAATTTTCAAGCGTATTGTATTCACCGGTAGCAATAAACGCCAAAATCCATTTGAGGGCGACACCCGACACGAAAATCAATGCCGTGTGCGCCGCAGGATTCGGGCAATCGAAATCCGCCAATCGAAATTCGATTTATTGAGCGACAAATAAATAGAGACTCCCATGATAAACATGAAGGCAGGAAAACAAGATCGGCCGGTGTAAATCCGTCCCATTTCGCATGTTTCAAAGGAGCATATGCATATCCGCACGCCCCTGCATTGTTGACGAGAATCATACCACAAACGGTAATACCCCTCAACACGTCCAATGAAACCAACCGTTTAGAAGTTCTCGTCAACGACATATCCAATACATTATAATCGAGAATAGAGTTAACACGGCTCCGATAAGTGTTTCATAAGGAATCAGTTTCAACCGGTCTCTAAACGTCAAATCGCAAACCCTCCCGTAGCATGGAAAAACGACCCGTGAGGCAAATGATCCAGTACGGTAGACCCAGCATTAACCATCGCCGCACCCCATATCGACGAAACGCCCACTGCTAAAAATCGTATCGGCAAAAGAGGCAGAAGCCAACGTAGCTCCCTGCCGTAGTCGAAGCCGTAGCGGCAGACATTAAAATACCGGAAATAGGAGCAATCATATCCTTTCCCATACTCACATGATCCAACATGGCCAAGATATAATCTTTCAAAGTCGAATCTTTAATCACACCGGCAATAGTCCCTGTACCGATCAACAACACGGCTATCACCGACATTTTCTGTAAACCGAATTCGATACTCGGCAATGCATTTTTCCATTGCCGCATACATATCAATCCACACAGTCCACCTGCCGGAAGAGCTACCAAAGGGTCTACGGTGATACCACATAAAGGTCGTAAAGCCAACAGGAAAATAGTCACGACGGGAGCCACCAAACTACTCCATAACGAAGGTAATACATCGTCGTTTCCCATCTCCTCCTCATCGGTATGGACCTTACGAGGTTTCACCGGGAAAAAACGGGCTATCACGAACACAGTAAACAACAAACCTATTATGGCCGGTATAATATTGGCAAACATAACCGAGGGCAAATCGGCTCCAAAATTCTCGGCCGCAATAATCGTGTTGGGATTGGGCGAAATAATATTTCCGCTTTTCCCTCCGCCTATCATCACAAGCAGCAGTTGCGGAGTAGGAATCCCCAACCTCCGACCGATAGACAATGCAACCGGAGCTACCGTTATCACCGCTACATCGATAAAAACGCCTACCGCACATAACAACATCGTGGCAAACGCCAAAGCCAAATAGACACGTTTCTCACCCCAAAACCTGATTATCGCATTTGAAATAGTCATTGCAGCCCCTGTTTTTATCAGAACACCCGACAATACCCCCGCCGTCAGGATACGCAACACAGCCGAAGAGACATCTTTCACGCCCTCGGTCATCGACACAACGACTTCTTCCAAGGAGAAGCCTCCGGCCAAACCACCGATCAAAGCGCCCAAAATAAGGCTATAAGCCGGTGAAACTTTCTTGATTATCAAGAATATCGACACCAGCAATCCGATTAATGCACCTACCGTACTATCCATGTGTCCCTATTTGAATGGTTCGCATAATCTGTGTGACGACCTGCCTTATATTCTTCAAAGCAAAATCCCGATCCATTGCTTCCTGCAAAGATACCGGAGCCGTCTGTATGGAAAAAATACTGGCAAATCCCATCTCATTCAATATTTCGCATGCCTCCACACAGCCGCCTATGGCAATTACCGGGACAGCCTCCTCTTTCGCATAACGCAAAATTCCACCCAATGCTTTGCCCATACCGGTCTGTTTGTCCAATTTCCCTTCACCGGTAAAAATCAAATCGGCTCCCTGTATCGTCTCCCTGAAACGGAGCATATCCAAAACAATATCAATCCCCGATTGTAACTCGGCATTCAAGAATGGCAACACGCCGCCACCCAAACCTCCGGCCGCACCGGCTCCCGGAATTTCCGAAATATCCATCTGCCTCGTCTCCTTTATCACTTGCGCATAATGAATCATTCCCTTTTCCAAAAAATCGACTTCATCGGGAGAAGCACCCTTTTTGGGGAGCGTAAACAGCGGCAGCTCCGCGACTACCGTAAAAAGGATTATTTACATCGCAAGCTATCGTAAAAGAAGTTTCACATAACAATTTGTTAGCCGAAGAACCGTCCACCCGGGCAATCTTCCCCAAACTTTCGCCAACAGGAGGAAGCTCCTCGCCCCGCTCGTCCAAAAAACGATAACCCAACGACGCCAACAAACCGATACCTGCATCGTTAGTGGCGCTGCCGCCGATACCCATGACAATGCGACGACACCCCCGCTGCAACGCATCGGCAATCATCTCGCCGGTTCCCCATGTAGTCGTGAGCAAAGGATTTCGTTTTTCTTGCGGAATCAAAGGTAAACCGCTTGCAGCTGCCATTTCCAATATAGCGGTCGATCCATCAGAAGTAATTCCGTATGCCGCTTCCATCGGATTCATAAGAGGATCGTGGACACGGCACGATACCCGCTCGACGGACATATTCGAGCAAATCGCCTCGACCGTACCTTCACCCCCATCGGCCACAGGCACTACCACCACCGCACATTCGGGAAACACGTCGATAATCCCCTGCCGCGCAGAGGCTGCGATCTCCTGCGAACTCGCACATCCTTTGAAAGAATCAAAGCCAAAATTACCCTTTTCATCACTCTCGCTCCAAAACCTTCCAAATTTAATAAAATAAGACCTATTCCTCTTTATATCGTTCGACCAATTTAATCGCGCTTTGTAACGGATCTTCGAATGACGTAGAGGTATTGTGCCACGGAGCTTTTATCCAATTTTCCTCCCAACGGTTCAAATCGGCCCGCTGTTCCGAAAAATACAACTTCATACGGGGAATATAATAATCCTTTATCAACCCGCTCCAAAACCGGGCGGCATAATCTTCTTGGAAACCACCCCATGTCGTAATCAACCGCTTGGCATTAGCCTCATAGGCATCTTTCTCCAAATCCGTTTTCCCCAATCGCGAGCCATATCTACCCACTCTTCCAGTCGATACAACGGATGCGAGGCCAACAACTGATCCACATCTAAAAGAATCTCGACCGAACGATCCAACTGCTGCATGGCCGCCACCCGGTTCCCCAAAGAATCTTCTTTCAAAGCCCGTTTATAACAGTCATCAGCTTTGGCAGCCAAATAATAAGAGGCATATTCAATGGCATCATTCACATACAGCGACGACGATTCCAAACTATCGGCACACGACAAAAAACAGTTCGACACCTTGCAAGAACGAATCGCTCACGTCCAACTTACTGATTCGACGGGTATCCGGGACAAACCGTTTGCCAAGTAAACCGGGGGTAAGAATACAACGAGCTATAAGCTGTTTCCCTGAATCGCTGCCAAGCACTATCCATAGCCGCCGGGCAACCGCCGTAACGAGCCTTACAATAAACAGGCAACCAAGAATCCAAATCTATCGAATCGGCCGTCCAACCCATATCGGCCAACAATTCATAAATGACCTCGTTATTTTCAAGCCCTTCGGGAGCAGAACCGAACCCGATCAAATTACCGGCATTCGCACTATGCAAAGCTTCGGCCGAAGAGGTCGCATACATCTGCAAATCGCCCGTCATCGGAGTCTTTCCCCAAAGTTCGGCACATAACTGAATATCCATTTTTTTCCATAAAAACCATCATGATTTTTTCCACGTTTGTTCAGTACCCCAAACCCATTTCGGATAATCGTTTCCTAAATCGATAATAATCATTTTATCGTCGGGAACCCTACTCAGCAAAGCCTGCAAGCTAGCCTTGTCCCAAAAATCGTGTTGATATCCGAAAGTCCAGCCTTGCGTTACCCAAACGGCATCGGGATTGCCGGCCGCAATCGAATGATATATAGATTCGCCGTATTGTGCCAATAACTTGTGTTTCCCGTCATCGTCACCCTCGGCGACAGGCAATTTCATCTCATTGAAACTATCCGACAGATAGTAAGTATTTTTCCCAAACTCTTTTTCCCACTCTTCGATAAAAAGTTTTCCTATCTCCTTAAAGTAGGGAGTCTCGAGGCAATACATAAGCGTTGTATTTTTCATCGAATCCGCCCCATTCCAAGTGTTTGAATTGTATCTCGGGGTGTCGTTCGGCAAACGCAGTAGGTACAAAACCGGCAAATGCAGGAGCAATAGGCTCCATACCCAGTTCACGCATTCGATTTAATATCTTGTGTTGCAGTTTTATCTGCTCCTTCTGCCAACCGTCCGTAAGCGGGCCGTCCCAACCATTCAGATTCCCCATACGATGCCACGGCAAATGTGCCGGGCCGGTAAAAAGCCCGTATATCCTCTTCTTTCAATCCCATTTTTAGCCACACTCGCTCGGCAATCGCCTCGCTCGCTACGGTAGCCAACGGCATATTGACTCCCCGCAGAGTCCATCCAGTCGATTTCCTTTTCCCAGCGTTCCCAATCCCAATACGGAGTTGTATAACCAAAGGTACACACATTCAAGAAATATCGGTACTCATACGGCGTAGTCTGCTTTTTTCAAAACAAAATCGGGCCAAGTCTCAGGCAACTCCATACGCTCCCCCTGCTCCATGTTTTCATCGCCGAGCAAGCCTCTCGTAAATAAGTATAGAACGCATAACAAATAGCCACCGAGCTGCTGCCTCTCAACGTGAGAATACCGTTTTTAGCCTCTACCTCGAAAGTCTCTTTCCCATTCTCAGGAGCTATCTCCTCCAACTGTATATCGGCCACTCTCTCCCCTGATTTGCCGCTCGATTAAGTGAAAAGCGGGTTGTATTATGCCGTCTTTCAACCGAAGACGAGTTACAAGCACACAGTACGATACAAAAAAGCACAAACAAACTACTTGATATGTGGTATTTCATGGAATTATTTTTTTTAATTAAACCTATTACCGAATAAAAATCGTGTCATGAACCACTTACAGACTCGATATATTGTAATATCTCTTGTAAGAACAGAAGCAACTCACGACACGATTTTCATGAACCTATACTCTATCTATCACTTTATGATAAGTTTCTGTATCGCTTTATCAACAACGATCAAATAAACACCTTCTTCTATCGGCAATTCCAAAGCCGAATGATTGGCTATGATTCCTTCATAAACCAATCCGCCGGTCATACTGTACACCTTAGCGGTAGCAGCTTTATTCAACCCCGTTGCATAAACGATATTCCCACTATTCCAAATGCGAACAACATCTTTTACATTTCCTGTAATACCACTCAAAGAAGAGTACTCTACGGCTCCCACCGAAGGAGTAGCAGGACGCGCATTACCCAATTGATCGACCGTGGGAATCTCCACGCCATCTACCACGGCGATACCTGCACCCAAAGCAATACTGTTTTCTGCAATCATCGCAACCTTCATATCGCCCGAAAGAACACTCGTCTGGTGATTATAGCTCTCATCTCCCTCGTCCCACGGATTTTGTTCGGTAGCAGCGAAAATGACATCGCTATCGAAATTAACGGCTTTATTCGAACCGTCGGCAAAAAATCCGTCAGAAGCAGCTACGTATAAATTGTTCTTGCAAACCGGTAATACAGTTTGGGGCAAAGGTTGGTTATTAGCATCGACTTGTCCTGCCATATAAAAAGGCTACTATATCGAATCTCGATTCGTCGTCCATCCACGTATTGCTATAATTTTCAGCAAACAAATTATTCACGAAAGTAGGCTCCATAGTAGTGGTAGCTTTCGACCATACGCAAAGCGCACCACCGTTGCTTCCCAAATTACCGACAAACGTACAATTTACAATAACCGGAGAAAAACATCAACAGCGGTTGCTGTCTGCATATAAATAGCACCACCACGATCATCTGCTATATTATTGGCAAATGTAGAATTAAGCAATATAAACACGGGGAGAAGGATTCTTTGCCGTCGCATTTACTCCTATGGCGCCACCCGCTGCCCCTTCATTTTCCACAAAGAACAATTTTCAACACGCAATTCCGAATCTCCATAAGCACAAACAGCACCGCCTCCATAAGAAGCACCGCATCTGTTTTTGAGGAATAAGGAATTTTTCAAAAAACATTGGAACCACTCACCCTTATCACGCCGCCATTATTGACTTTACTGCTAAGAGGTTCGTAATTATTCGAAAACTGACAGTTATTAGCATTCAGTGTCGAATTGCCACTCAATCGGATAGCAATATTCTTAAAACCGTCGATGATAAGATCGTTTAATGAAATCTCAGATGCTTCACCGACCGTAAACAACGATTCCAACCCTTTTATGGTTACTCGTTTTCCATTCTTTTTATTGATACCGTTAAAAGTTAGCTTCTTTCCTTTGATGGCAATACCGGTTCCTTCACCGTAATCCAACACTTCTCCATCGAAATTAAACTCGATGACACTGCCCGATTCGGCATGATCAATCACATACACCAACCCACCGGCTGCTACCGGGTCCATGTCGGCCGTCGTTACTTCCAAAGTTTGTGCAAACATCGTACTTGTACACAATGCAAGTACACACGTTAAAAATGTAACCTTCTTCATAATAATTTAAAAATTTAATGGTTAATATAGATATTTAAAACTGCTATTCTGATAAGCATTAGAAACTCGAATAACATAAAGTCCATTTCGAGAACCTTCCGGTAAAACTATATTCGTTGCATTATCTACATTTTGTGTCTTTACCAATTTTCCCGATATGTCATAAATATTCACCTGAGACGTTGTTTTGAGATTACTAAGCGAAAAACCGTCGGCACTCCTGATAAGGTTTATTTCCTGCAAAGAAGTAGCGTCATACACTGCACTCCCCTCGGCTTCGATAGTAACGAATACAGGTAAATGATCCGATACATCTGAAAGTGTCAGACCCGGTTCTTCGGTAACGACACCCGTCTCCGTGGTTGTATATTTAAGAGAATCATCGGGTCGATAAGAGATAATCATATCTATGCACGACGTAGGGTCCCTAGCCGGATAGGTATATAGAGCCGTATTGTTCAGTATCGAAAATCCATACTCTTTGAAAGTCACCATTGCCCGATAAGTAGGCTGAGCATTGAAGTCGCCAGCGATAAAGACAGTCTTATCACTTTGCCGTGCAAAGCGGATAGCCCATTCTGTCGCAGTATCTCGGTCATCGGCATTAAGAGAATAATGCGTACAAAGGAAATAGAAGTTGTCAAATTCGGCAATGAGAAAACCGCGGGACTCCTTGTCTTTCGAAGTATCCGATGGGGCAAAAGACTGGGTTTTCACCGATATAGGTTCTGTCTTCGATAAAATACCTATGCCATAATAAGTCCCCACCAAAGCAAAAAAACTGCGAATGCATGCCAGTAGATTCGGCCAGTTCGCTTAAATAATCATGATTAAAGATACCTAACGAACGGTTATCGACTTCTTGCAAAGCCACGATATCGGGATTTTGCGTATTGATAATGGTAGCAATATCGGCCAACCTCGATGAGGTCATACTATGACCTTTAATGTTATAAGAAAGTAACTTCGTCGTTCCAGCCGATATAGAACCAGTACATAAACTTATAAACAAAATCAATATCGATAATATAAATACCCTTTTCATAACAAGAAATTAATATTTTACATACTCCAATTCTGTCACAATAGGCAAGTGGTCGGATAAAACAGACTGAACGGTTTGAGTTCTCACAATTTTCCACCCCTGTTTAGGTCTGGCGAAAATATAATCTATCTTTCTCTTGGGGTTCCAAGCGGGAACAGTAAAACCGTAATCGGTTGCCAAAAACCAATTTTCCAACATATTATACTTAATTTCCTTTGACGAAGGAGCTGTATTAAAATCTCCTCCTAAAACCACAGGGTATCGATAATCATTGAAATGCTCGGTAATAAAAGCGGTCTGTGCTTCTCTCGTCTTTGGCAACTGATAATCCAAATGTGTCGATGCAAAACAAATCGTATCTTCGCCTATTTCAAACAGACCCTCTAACAGAGCTCTACGTTCATGCGCTTTATTGGGCCACGGCAAAAAAGTTTTCTTCGTATCGATATAAGGGTATCGGGAAAGGATTCCTATACCATAATATCCACCCTTATAATCGATTGTTTTCCCATACACGCCAAACATCTTTGTAAAATATGCCAATTCCGAAATATAGTCACGCCCGATTTGATGCGGAGCTCTCTCTCCTCTATCGGTTTTACAATCTATTTCCTGCAACGCAACGAAATCGGGATTGAAAGACTTTATATGCGAAGCCAGTTCCTCCAACGATGCCAATTCTCCAAAACGAATATTATAGGTCATTACCTTTATTCTCAAAGTGTCTTGTGCATATACGTTTCCAAACTGGTATAAAAACACGACAATCAAAAGATATTTAAATGCTTTCATTTTCTACGGTTTTGAAATTTTCAACACAGAAATAATAGGGGAGATGATCGGATGCATTTACCCCCGTAACGACAGTATGAGAAACAACATTAAAATATTCCAAAGGCCTGTAAGCGATATAGTCTATTTCCCGATTGGGCGCATTAGAAGGAATTGTAAAAATTTTTCGGATCTGTATTCGTCCTGACAAATCCGGCAGCTTCCAACTTGCCGATAATCGAATTATCCGGTTTCGAATTAAAGTCCCCTCCCTAAAATAATAAGAAAGTCGCTTTTAGAAGAAAAAGTTCTTCCATCATAACGGGGAATTGTCTATCCCTTTCCGCCTGAGTAACGGATAAATGGATTACCGCCAAATAAACATCGATTCCATTGAACTTTATCTTGGCTGTCCCCAAAACGTTACTTCCCGTAATAGTCAGTCCATCTATCTCTTTCGGGAGATCATGATTTACGATTTCGCTCATTTGAAAAGAAGAAAGGATAGCTGCACCATAAGCCCCGCCCTGAAAATCTTTTTGTTTGAAAAAATAATAATACGGATAACCGGCCAATTCTGCCAATTCTTTAGCCTGATCCACACCCAAACTTCTTGTCGTTTTATAATCTACCTCTTGCAACAAAACTACATCTGGCTTTTTGCTTTTTATCACATTCGCAACGTTATTCACATCTGCGGTTGTTGTTTCACCCGATACACCATAATAGGGTGCACAGTGTTTTATGTTATAACTCATCACGACCAGGTTTTCTTTGGGTTCAGTGTTACCACCCCAACCGGCATCTCCTTGCGGTTCATTGGCTTTACTACAACCCATAAAAACCGCACTGATACTCATCATCAATATAAACACACGTTTCATCGTAATCATATTTTATAGTTCATTAATATCCACACTATTAGGATTCTAATAGTGTGGATTAGAAATTCAACTTATTCCGGCCAACCGGGATTTTGACCCAACAGAGGATTTTTTCATTCTTTCCTCATAAGGCACAGGCCACAAATAATGCATAGCCGGATCGAAATAACGGGGACCTCCTTCTGCTCTCGATTTTTCGTAAATCACATCGCCGAATTCATCGACTCCGGTATCGGGATAAGGATTAGCGCCCAAATCGTTCATACAAACGGTTAGACTAGGCCCTGTAATAGCCCGACCAAAACGCAATTCACCTTCTCTCCAACGCATTATATCTGCATATCGCATACCGTCGAACGAAAGCTCGATACGTCGCTCTCTCTTTATTTCGGTCCACAAATCGAGATTCCACTGTTGCAGCTCCTTCAAATCCATTCGATGCATACCCACTCGATCTCTCAAACGATTAATAGTCTCATCGATTTCAGTTTGGGTCAATGTCCCGTTCATCTTATAAAGAGCTTCTGCATAAATCAAAAGAACCTCTGGATAACGAATTACGTTCAAATTGGTGTGAGACCTGTTGGCATTTCCGGCAATACTTATCTCGTTGTATTTTTTGAAATAAAAGCCGGTTATCCCGTTAGCTCCGTTCCGTCCGGGTTGTAACGACGAGAAGCGTGGTAACTGAAATATATCGTTCGGCCGGCGATATTCGGCATCTCCATCGTCACCGCCACCCCATTGATCACCGGGAGTAAACAACGTCATTCTCATTCTCGGATCCCTGTTTTGGAAATAATCGGCATAATGTTCCTCAGGATACTTATACAGAGGTGACGTTTTTTTATATCTGTACGTTTATAATACTCCAATCCCGGCTTAGCTGGCATACCATCGATACATAAATAAGCATCGACCAACGTTTTGGTAGGATTAAATCGAATAAAATCCACCGGCGAACAAGTCTCGTTCGACATGTTATTATTGCGAATATCATTCACATAGATACTGGAAATAATTGCTTCGTTATTATCTGGATTATTCTCTATATCTCCTTCGAGATGATACAATTTTTCATAATCATAAAGATCGTAGGGGCCATTGTCTATAATCTCTTTGGCAGCTTTGGCAGCAATATCATAACGTTCGTTTTGAAGGGCGATACGTGCTTTCATCGCCAAAGCTCCCCAGCGGTCTATACGACCTACATTATCTCCCGTTTGCCTTTCATGAGGTAATTTCGAAGCAGCCCAATCCAAATCGGTCATTAAGCTATCGATAACTTCACTTCGTGGAGTACGAGGTCCATAAGCTCCTTCGGACGTAATAACATGGTTAATCCAGGGAACATCTCCAAAAAAAGTCGTCAACATAAAATATACCCACGACCTTATGACCTTCACCTCGGCGGCATAGACATCTTTAACATCTTGGTCGATTTCGGCCCGATTGTAATTATCTAGGAAATTATTGCAAGTGTGAATATGTCCGTAAGAATATCTCCAATACGAAGTAAAGGGGAACCCATCGGTATAAGCATGTTTCCCTCCCGATACTTTGGAAAGTCCGCTGTTTTTATTACCCCATATTACAGTTTCGGCCGTAGACTCTGCCCATTTAATCAACAACTCATATTCAAATGTTTCATAACAAGGATACAATGCCGCGCGCAACTGCTCCTCCGTCTTCCAATAAGTTTCATTAGTCACGGAATCCTGAGGATATCTGTCTAAAAAATCATCGTTACATGAAACCAACAATGATGCCAACGGCAAAAAAGCCGCAATATATTTAATCGTTTTCATATTCAATGGTATTTATTAAAATGAAAGAACTAAACCGAATACGTATGTCTTTACTTGGGGATAAACATCACCTGAAGATTCCCGTACTTCCGGATCATAAGCACCGAAATATTTAGTGAATGTCAGTAAATTATCTGCCGACGCATACAATCGCAACCCCTCTATTTTCCATCGATTAAGAAGTTTTTGGGAATAGAATAACCCAATTGTACATTTTTCAAACGCAAATACGAAGCTTATCTTCTTTCCAATAATCACTGAATAATAAATTATGAGATTGAGCTTGATACAGTCTAGGATATGTGGCATCGGGGTTGTTAGGAGTCCAGCGATCCAAATGTTCTACCTTAGGAATAGAATAATCGTTGATAAAACAGTGACGGGCTTCATCTGACAGATAACCATTTACTTTCCCCACTCCTTGGAAATAAAAACTAAAATCCCAATCTCTCCATTGCAACTGGCCTCTCAATGAATAGGAATAATGCGGATACGGATCGCCAAATACAACCTTATCATATTCATCTATTTCTCCATCTGGAATTCCACCGGGTCCAGAAATATCTCGATATTTAATATCTCCCGGTTGTGTTATAGCTTCTGCCGCTTTTGGAATAGCGAACTTAGGATTAATATACTTTCCATTACTATCGACACCGCCAAAGTCATCAATCTGTGCCAAACCATCGGTCAAATAACCATAATAAGCGTCGATAGGATCTCCTTCTCTACGAATGTTATTGGTTAATCGAGGTTCACTCGTTCCTAAATCGACAATTTTATTCTTGGCATCAGAAAGATTGAATAGCAAATTATATTTCACTTCTCCAATCTGGTCTCGCCAACCGATTTCAAGCTCCCAACCTTTATTTTCGATTTTACCCATGTTTTCATAAGGCAAATTAGCCGTTCCGGTGATTCCTACGACCGTAGGATAAACAGGTTTCACCAATGCATCGATATTATCTTTCTTAAACCAATCGAAAGAAGCGGTCAACCTATTATTAAAGAAAGTCAAATCTACACCGACATTCAACATTCTTATCGTTTCCCACTTGATATTGGCATTTCCCAATTTACTTTGTTGAAAACCGATATTCTGTTTTCCTCCGATCGGATAACTTTCTCCCGAATCAATAGGAGTCAAATATGGATAATAATCGCTACCCACATTCTGGTTTCCTAATTCACCCCAAGAAGCCCTTAGTTTACCGGAACTCAACACAGGTTCTGCAAACTGCATAAATTCTTCTCTGGAAAAATTCCAACCAGCCGAGAAAGATGGAAAATATCCCCAACGATTATCCCTAGCGAAGCGAGAAGTACCATCGATACGCATATTCGCTTCTACCAAATACTTTCCATCAAACGCATAATTCACACGGCCGAAATAAGAGCGCAAAGCCCAAGAACTCTTCGTACCGCTATTCGTAATATCCTCGGTCCCTGCATCGATCACATAAATGCCATCAAATGGTATTTTCTTACGACTCGCGCTTAAACTACTGAAATTATACCACTCTTGCGAATATCCCAACAAAGCCCCGATCTCATGTTTATTGATCTGCTTCTGAAAATTCAATGTTAACTGTAAGGTTTGAGTCAAAGCATCTTGATGTGCTTGGCTCACCGAATTTCTCATATTTTTATTAGCAGGATCGGGAGTCCCGTCTGAAAAATATTCCGGTAACGTAGGAGTAAACTTATCAGTTTCTCTGAAATAATAGTTCGCAGCATATTGTCCTCCTAAATTCAAACCGTCGATTATACGCAAATCCGCACTCACGATAGTATTCAATGTACGAGATTTTCTCTTTTTCCTCTCCACCCTCTGTGGCAACATAAACAGGATTATTTATACTCCCGCTGGACCAATATTCGGTGTCTTCCCATAATCCCATCTCATTTTGTTGTTGCCATTTCACCGGTAACAGCGGAGACATGCGTTGGGCTAAACGAAATACGCCACCAGTACCCGAAAATCCGGACGCATTACGGTAATAATCGACAAAACTGACATTCCCGTTTATTTTCAATCGATCGAAAACCTCTGTATTCACATTGATTCTTGCATTGTGCCGTTTTGTTTTAAATGCATCACCCACAACCAATCCATCTTGATTAAATAACCGTAAGACATAAAGTAGCTGCTTTTCTCGCTTCCACCTCTTACACTTACCGAGTGGCTCGTTTGCAACGCATGTTTCTTAAAAATTTCATTCACCCAATCTGTGTTCGAATATTCATTGGGATACATTCCCGAATCATATTTTTCAAAAGCATCCACATCATAAGGTCTGGAAAAACCGGCGGCAGACATTGCCTCGTTAGACAACTCCATATACTGCCGGCCTGTTACCAATTCCGGCAAAGCGGTAGGTGTTTGCATACCCACATATCCCGAATAGGTCAATGTAGCCTTCTCCTTTCGTTTGCCCTGCTTGGTTGTAATCAAAATAACCCCGTTGGCCGCACGAGCTCCGTAAATAGCGGCAGATGCAGCATCCTTCAAAACCGACACACTCTCTACATCGTTGGGATTCAACAAATTCAAATCTCCACCCGAAACTCCGTCAATCAATATAAGAGGTGCGGTACTACTATTTATGGTACTGACACCACGAACCGTTATTGAAGGCACGGCTCCGGGCTGCCCAGACGAAGACGTAATGCTCACACCCGGTAATAAGCCTTGTAACCCCGCACTGACATTAGCGACGGGACGGTTTTCCAATTCATCTCCTTTTACCATAGATACGGCCCCGGTTACGTTCACCTTCTTCTGTACGCCATAACCGACGACCACCACATCGTCCAAAAGAAACAGAACTCTCCATGAGAGAAACATCTAACACCCCGGCCTGTAATACCTCTTTTTTCGTTTCCTTATATCCGACATAAGAAAATTTCAAAGTACTACCCACGGGTGCGTTTAACGAATATTTACCGTCCAAATCGGTACTGGTTCCTTTCGATGATCCTCTACGGCAACAGACGCTCCGATAATAGGCTCGCCGGTCACTTGATCTACGACAGTACCTTTGACCGATACGATTTGTTGCTCTTTCGATGCAGCTCCCGAACTGTCTTGTTCCTTTTGATTGTATAAAAAGAACACTATTATCCAAGAAACGGAATCCGACATCTGTACCCTTAAATAGTTGGGTCAGCGCCGTCTGCAAACTCACATTTTCGACCTTCAAGGAAACGGTCTTGTTCGGGTCTACAAATTCCTTACTATATGCCACATTTACAACAGCTTGCTCCTTTATTTGCTCCATCGCTTGTTTCAATGTAACATTCTGAATGTTTAACGAGATTTTCTGTTGCTGAGCATAAGCAACCCACGGAAAAGCAAGACAAAGCCCTCCTACCATACACCATTTTCTGATGTATGAAAAAACGTGTTTTTTCAGCATAAATTTCTAGTGTTTATATGTTATTAGACTAATTATTTTTCTTTCACAGCATATACATTCTCCGATATTTCATTAAACTTAATTGGGGTAATGGCAGACATCATTTCAAAAATACCTGACAAATTGTTTAGCTTGCAGGTGAAATTATATGTGAACGCAGCTATCTTTTCACTGCGGATATCAAAAGAAACGTCAAATTGTCGAGACAATGTAGTCAAGACCTCTTCCAAAGGAGCATTTCTGAATATCAATTTATTTTCCTTCCAAACAGAAGCATCTTTATAATACTCGTTCTTCATGACTTTACAAAGCCTACTTCCTTTTTCATAAATTGCCGTCTGGCCGGGAGCCATCTGATACGTTCCCGATTTTTTTTCTGCATACGGATAACTTATCACTATACCCCCTTCGTCCAACGTGGTCGTAACCACCGAATCCGTAGGATATCCCGATACGTTAAAACTCGTTCCCGTTACACGGATATTCATTTCGTCTGCCTGTACCATGAACGGTTTAGATATATCCTTCTTTACTTCAAAATAAGCCTCGCCTACTAACGATACTTCTCTTTTATCCTTCGCAAATTGCTCTGGATAAACCAACTTCGAGTCTGCATTCAACCACACTCTCGTTCCATCTTCGAGCAATACGACCAATCGTTCTCCCTTCAAAGAACAAACCTCTTTATAGACAGGCTTCGATAAATCGATATTCTGATAAGCCAAATATCCGACATTCAACAATACCAATGCAATGGCACAAGCCCATTTACAAACCGTCCAGACATTTCGTCTTTCGCTTCGACCTATTCTCTGCGCCAAACTTTCATACACGCCGAATTTATCGAAATCCGGCACATCGCATCCTCCCATTGGCAAAGATTCGGCATTTAACAGCCGGTTTATATCTTTGTCGATATGCCCGGATATATATTTCAATATCTCAGAATCGGTCTGATGTCGTTTTCTAAAATGCATGTTTCATTGGCTTTCATTATATAATACTATATAAATTTCAAAAAGTATTATATACAGATATTACATTAACTTATTTTAAGCATTACATCAAAAGGGAAATAGCACACTTACGAACAATCTCCTTTATCTGTTTCAGAGACTGGCTATACTGGAATTTTATTGTATTGACAGAAAGATTTAGCTTATCTGCAATTTCTTGGTTAGAATACTTTCCCGAAATTTTCAAAGAAAAAAATTTTCCTCCTTTGAGGAGACAACTGTTCGATAGCATGGCGCACCAAATCCAATTGCTCTTTATCCATATCCTCATCGTCTTGGTTGCCCCCGTCTATACGCTCCAAAAACTCCAAACAATCGTCCAAAACAAAAAAAATATTATTCTTGGGATCGCGAAGGATAGTAAGTAAATCGTTTTTTAAAACGGTAAATAAAAAATGATTCAATGGGCGACTCTCACCGAGAGAGGTTCGTTTAATCCAAACTTTCATGAAAAGATTCTGCACAGCATCTTCTGCCAGTTCTTTATTACACAAATATTTAAACGCAAGTCTATACACCTGTTCTGAATAAGTGTCATAAAGAATGGTAAAAGCTAACTGGTTACCCTGTTTTAACTGATGGGTTAAAGCGCTATCGTCCATTTCCTATTAATAGAATTCTAAGAGCATTGCAAGATTGAAAAAATATTGAAATAGCAAAAGAATTTCGATTAAAATAAGTTTGATATAGTATTACATCTATATGAAAAATTATTATATAAATCCATTGTCCATATGGCTTTCGATCCAATATTCACGTTATATTTGTAGGACAAATTATACCCAAATGAATTACTTAGAAACAGAGAGATTAATATTACGACCATTTGCAGAACAAGACACAGAATCTCTGTTCATCATTCTTAGCGACGTAGAGGTAAACGCTTTTTCTCCCCATGTTTCCATTAAAGGACATCGAAGAAGCAAAAACATATCTTCACGAGAAACATACGGCAATTAATTCGGGGAAAACCCTGTTTTACTACGCTATTTGTTTGAAAGGTAACAATATACCTATCGGATATATCCATGTAAGCGGCGGTGATAGCTACGATCTAGGTTATGGACTAAGAAAAAGAATTTTGGCACAAATGTATATGTTCGGAAGCCTGCCGAGTAGTCATTGAAAAACTAAAACATATCGAAATACCCTATATCACGGCCACACACGACGTAAACAATCCAAGAAGCGGAAGGGTGATGCAAGCCATCGGTATGAAATACCGATATTCCTATAACGAATTGTGGCAACCTAAAAACAAATGGGTTACATTTCGAATGTATCAACTCAACTTAGACGGTCAAGAAAATAGAATTTATAAAAAAAATACTGGAACAAATATCCTATCCATTTTGTAGAAACAATTCCTAATAATACGCCAATAATCCAATGATTCAAAGTGCAATGGGAGAAATTACAGCAAAGTCTGCTCAATTCCATACAGATAGAGAAGAAAAATAGGGTATTCAGAATGTAATCTGATAGTATTTGACTGGATTTCAACTAAACCGCATATCTTTGTGAGTGGATTGAGGGAACTCTCTCCAAGACACTTTAAAAAAGAAGAAACGTTATGTTTATCTTATAGGTGAAAATGTAGGAAGTTTTCAAACCGATGCAAGAGATAGCATAGTGGTTCTTACGCATATAGCGTGGACTGCTATTGTTACATCTGCATCAAAGATTTCCTACGGCCTTCACTTAGACGTGACATAGTTGGCTCACGTTTTTCAATCTGTAAATTTAATAACCCGACAGAGCCAATAGGGAATTGTGCGGATATGAATAAACTTATCAATTCGGTTCTTTTAATTACGTGCCTGTTTATTGTAGCTTGCAGTGATGATAATATTGAAAATACACCAACACCATTCATTCTCGAAAAAGACTACTATGAAATACGACTAGAACGAAGTTCCACTTCTATTTCAATCACAAATGGCAGCGGAGACATCAGCTTGGACATAGAAAATGAAGACGTATTACAAGCCATTTATTCGAAATACAACGATGATTGGGAGGAAGATAACCTAAAAGGGCATATCAATCTGTATGGTATGCAGAAAGGAGTCACAACCTTGACTATTATTGACAATGTAACAAATGATGTGGAAAAAGTAGAGGTTAAAGTAACGGACTGCTATTTGGCATATACTATATCCGAGAGCAATTATCCGGCACTGGAAGCCAATACAACGCTCTTTTTCGTAAATAACCAAGAAAAAAAGAGTGCTATATTTTCGCCATAGACAAAATTCACGGACGGTTATCTGAACAACCGATAGCAAAAGGCAGCTACGAGTTTTTTTGTCACACCCGACGATGCCCTACCTCAATTTAATGGCATTCCCGGTTTACATCTAAATATTACAGACAATGACGCTACGACAAAATCTTATGACTTTCAAATCAATGCAAACTCCTCACAAGTATTAAGTGTTATTCAAGCCTATTTGGGCGTAGAGTGGGGCAAACTCTTCGATAGTGTACATACAAAAAGTCCTGCGCCGATAGATATGACTATGAAACTGACTGTTCCTAATACAGATTATCAAATTACAGGAATGTTAAGCACTACATCTATACCAGAACATATATTGGATTGATGAATCGCTGTGGTTAAGCAGTTAAACTTACATATCCTATAAAGCAAACGAGAGAAAATGAACCGATTGTTCTTTTCGTTTGCTTTGTTTTTATCAATTCTCTTTACAAGCAAAGATAATTGGTCTTAAATATTGCTATATTTTTCGCATGCGTGGGGAAAATATGGGAAAATTTTAGGCAAAATAAAAAGCTAAATGATGATTGCTCAACACTTAGCTTTTATCTTTGTACCAGAGCCGGGATCGAACCGGCATGGAGGTTAATCCACTGGTGTTTGAGACCAGCGCGTCTACCGATTCCGCCATCTGGGCTTAAATGCGGTGCAAAGATAAAAAACAGATTTTGAATAAGACAAATAATCTCTGTTTTTTTTCAAAAAAAGTTATTCGAGCTATCTTTCTAATAAAAAATAGCTATTTTAGCAGAAGAATTAACATTAAAAAACGACACGACTATGGAAAATAGATATTGTGTAATCATGGGAGGTGGTATCGGAAGTCGCTTTTGGCCTTTTAGCCGAAACAACAGACCCAAGCAATTCCTCGATTTTTTTTCGGGATAGGACGTTCTCTCCTCCAAATGAGTTATGACAGATTTATAAAAATAATACCCAAAGACCATATATTCATCGTCACAAACGAAATATATGTCGATTTGGTAAAAGAACAGTTACCCGATATCGCCGAAGAAAATATTTTGCTGGAACCGACCCGAAGAAATACAGCTCCCCTGTATCGCTTGGGCCTCTTATCATATTCAGGCGCTCAACCCGAATGCCAATATCGTCGTAGCCCCTTCGGATCATCTCATTCTTAAAGAAGACGAATTTGCTCAATGCGTCAATCGCGGGCTCGATTTCGTATCAAAATATCCGGCGCTGCTCACCTTAGGTATAAAGCCCAATCGTCCTGAAACGGGATACGGATATATTCAGATAGGCGAAGATGCCGAAGATAACATAAAGACAGTAAAAACATTTACCGAAAAACCCAATCTCGAATTTGCTAAAATGTTTGTGGAGAGCGGCGAATTTTTCTGGAACTCCGGTATTTTCATTTGGAATGTACAGACAATTATCAAAGCGTTCCAACGGTTTCTACCCGATATTTCGAACCGATTCGAAGAAAAACATCAAAGTATTCAACACGCCAGAAGAAAACATTTTATCGACGAAAATTTCGCAGCCTGCCCCAGTATATCGATAGATTTCGGTATCATGGAAAAAGCCTCGAACGTATTTGTGCTTTGCGCAGAATTCGGGTGGAGCGATTTAGGTTCTTGGAGTGCCCTGTACGACCACTCACCCAAAAAATAAAGACGAAAATGTAACCCAAAACTGCAAAGCGTTACTCTACAACACAACGGGCAGTGTCATAGCCGTTAAGGGGGAAAAATTGGTCGTTGTCGAAGGACTTCACGATTACATCATAGCCGAAGCCGATAATGTGCTGCTCATCTGCCCCAAAAGCGAAGAACAGAAAATAAAACAATTTGTGACCGATGCAAAAAATGGCTTATGACGATTCGTTCATTTAACATGCTGGCAAATCATAAAAATAAAGAAGCCCGGATTGTACCGGGCTTCTTTTATTTTCGTCAAACTATTTTATTTAAAAGAATTTCGTGGGATTTCCCCAAATATCCGATAGTAAATTGTTGGCCAAACGGCTGGCTCCGATTCTGAAATATTCGTTAGTCAACCATTTCTCACCGAGCACTTCTTTCACCACACAATAATACTTCACAGCATCGGCTGTTGTAGAAATTCCACCGGCAGGCTTAAACCCGATCATCGTCCCGGTCTGCTCATAATATTCCTTAATGGCCTGACACATCACATAAGCGGCTTCGAGAGTCGCAGCCGGCTCGCTCTTACCCGTAGAAGTCTTTATGAAATCGGCTCCCGAGTATATAGACAACAAAGAAGCCTTCTTAATATTAGAAGCCGTTTTTAAGGCTCCTGTTTCGAGGATCACTTTCAAATGAGCATCTCTACAAGTTTGTTTGAGTTCTTCGATTTCTTGGCACATTTCCTCGTAATTTCCGCCTAAAAAATTACCCACATTGATGACGATATCTATTTCATCGGCTCCATCGCCGAGAGCCAAAGCCGTCTCGGCTACTTTCACCTCGGTAAAGTCTGCGAAGTGGGAAAACCGCCGGACACGGCAGCGATATTCACAGAAGACACACATCGAGATTGGCGCGAACCGTACCCGCGAAATTAGGATACACGCAAATCGCGGCTACGCTGGGAGCATCTCCGGATGCTCCTCTTCGAAATCGTTCACTCGTTTGGTAAACTTAGTAATCGAATCGGTATTATCCTCTGTATGCAACGAAGTCAGATCGATACAGCTGAACAAAAAACTGATATACATCGGGAGTACTGTTCGTTGCCAAATTATCCCGCACGATCTTTCTACGGCCGCTGCCACTTGTGCATCGTCTAAATCGGTTTTATACCGACTCAACATTTCTTCGTATCTATCCATTTTTTGTTAATTTAGGATTGTTGATATGTCTTGTTTTATCTCTATTTGTCTTCTTCTCCATATTCTTTTCAAAAGCAGAGGTCAAATCTACCCCTGTCTGGTTGGCAAGGCACAGCAATACCCAGAAAACATCGCACAATTCGTCCGATAAATCGCTGTTCTCCTCCCCCGATTTAAACGACTGATCGCCGTACCGACGGGAAATGATGCGCGCCACCTCTCCCACTTCTTCGGTCAATATAGCCATATTCGTCAATTCGCTGAAATATCTCACGCCAACGCTTTTAATCCATTTATCGACCTGTTCCTGCGCTTCTTTTATCGTCATAAGATCACTCCTTGTTTTTTGTATCCATACAAATCGTTACCGGCCCGTCGTTCACGAGTTCTACCTGCATGTCGGCGCCGAAGACACCCGTAGCCACCGTTTTGGAAATTTCCTCCGAAAAACGACGGCAAAAAGCCTCGTACATAGGGACAGCGTGCTCATGTCCGGCCGCCCGGATATAAGAGGGCCTGTTCCCCTTCTTGGTCGATGCCATTAACGTGAACTGACTAACAATCATCACTTCTCCGTTCATATCGATTAAAATCGGTTCATAACCCCGTTCTCATCGTCAAAGATACGCAGATTGGCACATTTCTTCACCAACCATTCGATATCCGACGATTCGTCGCTATCTTCCACTCCCAACAATATCAAAAGACCGGCTCGCCTATCCGCACCGAAGCCCTCTTCACTCTTTGAACGACTACTCTCATAGGAAATTCATTTCTTATCATGCAAAGATAGAGAAAGGAGTGTACAAGATAAAACGAATACACTCGTTTTTCATTCCGAATCGCATCCTATTTTCGCATTAGACAAAGATAATGTAAATCCAAAACAGAAGCAAACTTACTTGATTATACGTAGTATAACGGCTTTCAAAGCCGGCCATAAAGGAATAGTAAATTAAAAACCTGAAAATCAAATAATTATAGTTTTAAATCAAATATTTTTTTATGATTTTAGCTTTCGCCGGCCCCACGACTACCATCAAATCAGATTCCGAAGCCTCCTTAATCCGTTTCACACTCTTGAAATGAGACAGCAACAAATCCCGACTCTTGGAGCCGATACCGGGAATGGAATCTAACGCCGACTTCACCTGCCCTTTACTCCGTTTATTTCGATGAAATGTAATACCGAACCGGTGAGCCTCGTCTCGCATGTGCTGAATAACTCGCAAAGACTCCGAATTCTTGTCTATATAAAGAGGCAAGGAATCTCCGGGAAAATAAATTTCCTCTAAACGCTTGGCAATACCCACGATCGAAACTTTACCCCTCAATCCAAGAGCGTCGATCGACTCCAAAGCCGCACTCAATTGCCCTTTCCCGCCATCGACAATAATCAACTGCGGTAACTCCTCTCCTTCATCGAGCAAACGACGATACCGGCGATAAATAATCTCACGCATGGAAGCAAAATCGTCGGGCCCCACGACAGTCTTAATATCGAAATGGCGATAGTCTTTTTTCGACGGTTTCGCTTTCTTGAACACCACACATGAGGCGACCGGATTCGTACCCTGTATATTTGAATTGTCGAAACATTCCATGTGCCACGGCAATTCGGGCAACCTGAAATCCTGTTGTATCCGGGTCAATATCCGCATGACTCGCTGTTCTGGATTCAGCTTCTCGCTTTGTTTCAATCGATCTACCTTATATTGCTTCACATTCTGCTCCGATACCGCGAGTAATTTTTTTCTTATCCCCCCTTTGCGGAACGACAAATTCAAGGTCAACAAAATCAGACTCCGGTAAAAAACGGTACAAGAGCCTCCTTAGCCCGACTTCCGAATCGGGAACGTAACTCGGCAATACCCAATGATAAAATTTCAGAAGCAGATTCATCGAGCTTTTTCTTATACTCGATAGTAATACTTTGTACGATCGAGCCGCCTCGCACGTGCATATAATTCACAAAAGCTACCCCCTCGTCCTCATCGTAAGAAAAGACATCGATTTCGTGCAAAGCCGGATTCACGATAACCGATTTAGCTTTATACTTCTCGATTAAATCGTATTTTTCCTTAACAACCTGAGCTTCCTCGAAGCGCAGCTCGGCAGAACAGAGCCGACATCTCTTCCAACAAATGGTTACTCAACTGGTGTATGTCTCCGTTGAGAATCTGACGCACCTGTTCGATATATCCGTTATATTCTTGTTCCGATATTTTGCCTACACAACACCCTTTGCAATTTTTAATGTGATATTGCAGACAAACCCGAAAACGATTTTTTTCGATATTTTCAGGTGTCAATGCATAATTGCATGTGCGAATAGGATATAATTCTCGAATTAACCCCAACACGGTTTTCGCCAAGTGTACATTGGCATACGGGCCATAATATTTCGACCCGTCCTTATAAACTTTGCGAGTCAGAAACACCCGGGGAAAATGTTCGTTACGCAAACAAATCCACGGATAAGTCTTGTCGTCTTTCAACAAAACGTTATACCGAGGCTTGTATGCTTTGATAAGGCTGTTTTCAAGATGCAAAAGCATCTTCCTCGGTCTTGACGACGATATATTGAAGATCATAAATATTTTTGACGAGAATATTAGTCTTAGGCGAATCATGCACCTTATTGAAATAAGAAGACACACGACGTTTCAGATTCTTCGCCTTACCTACATAAATAATCTTTCCCGTTTTATCGAAATATTGGTATACGCCCGGGGTATCCGGTAAAAGGGCGAGCTTATTCTTAATATTTTCGTTTTTATCGATCAATCCGTATCAATATTTTATCAGAGACTCGATTTCTACATCGTTCGGAAATAAATTTCTTCCTTTCAAAAACTCCAATTCAACGAGAAAATTGACATAGACTTTCTTCGGGTTGAATCGTTTTACCAAATTATAAGCGGCCAACATAGTCCCACCTGTCGCCAACAAATCATCGTGCAATAAAACAACATCGTTTTCACAAAGGGCATCCTTGTGAATCTCTATGACATCTACGCCATACTCTTTGGTATAACTTTCCTGCCAAGTTTCAGCAGGAAGTTTTCCCGGTTTGCGCATAGGCACGAATCCGGCTCCGATACGCGTCGCCAATATAGGCCCCATAATAAAACCGCGAGACTCTATACCCACTACTTTCGTAATACCCTTTTCGGCATATATGGCAGTAAGCATATCCGACAACTCCCTCAAACAATTCGCATCTTTGAAAACTGTTGTCAAATCTCTAAAAACAATTCCCTTTTGAGGAAAGTCAACAACATCGCGAATCTTACTTTTTAATAATCTCTACACTCATTTTATTTTTATTGTTTTATTCGTTCTATCCCTTTATTTAAAGGCTTTCTGGCGATTTGTTTCACGTGAAACATTAACGTCCCACCAATAGCAACAATATGTTTATATCGCTCGGCGAAATACCCGGTATGCGCGAAGCCTGCGCTATGGTTTCGGGATCTATTCTTTCCAATTTCTGACGAGCTTCGGTCGATAATGCATGTATCTGGCTATAATCGAATTTTCCTCGTATGCGAATATGTTCCAAACGAGAAATTTTATCGGCAATCATTTTCTCCCTATCGATATAACCTTGATACTTCATCTTAATCTCGGCAGCCTCTACAATTTCTTCTCTGCGATTCTTTATAACAGAAATTTCTTGTTTCAACGCAGGAACCAATGTCGAAAGTTTGACCATATCCAACTGGGGACGCAATATCAAATCGATCAATCGCACCCCCCCCTGTTTCAAGGGAGCTGTTCCCCAGAGCCTCCAACCCCCCCGTTTATATAGGCCGGTTTTATAGAATAGTTTTGCGCAAACCGAATCAACCGGTCCACGCTATCCCGTTTCTCCGTCAACAAATCATATCGCTCCCGTTTCGCCAACCCCAACCGATAAGCTCGCTCGGTAAGGCGCATATCGGCATCGTCCTGACGCAACAAAATACGATATTCGGCTCTCGAAGTGAACATACGATAAGGTTCATCGACACCTTTTGTCACCAAATCGTCGATCAAAACCCCTATATAGGCTTCGTCCCGCCCCAATGTAAACGGAGCACCTCCGTGACAATTGATATGAGCGTTTATTCCGGCGATAAGCCCCTGTCCTCCGGCCTCTTCATACCCCGTCGTACCATTGATTTGTCCCGCAAAGAAAAGATTGGAAATCTGTTTAGTTTCCAAATTATGATTTAATTGTGTAGGGTCGAAATAATCATATTCGATCGCATAACCGGGACGATATATGCGCACATCTCGCAATGCCGGAATTTCTTGCAACGCCTTTATCTGAATATCCAAAGGCAACGACGAAGAAAAACCGTTCAAATAATATTCCTGCGTAGTTTCCCCTTCTGGTTCGAGAAACAACTGGTGTTCCGTTTTATCGGGAAATGTCACTATTTTTGTCTCTATACTGGGACAATAGCGAGGTCCGATACTTTGTATCTGACCGTTATACAAAGGCGAATCGGGCAGACCTGCACGCAATATATCGTGTACTTGCTCATTCGTATAAATAGTCCAACAACTACGTTGTTTCAACGGACGAGGCTGGAAATCGAGGAAAGAAAACTTGTGAAAATCGTCCTCTCCCCTCTGCTCGGTCGCCTCCTCGAAATGAATACTCCGGCCATCGATTCGAACCGGTGTTCCCGTTTTCATACGTCCGGCGGTAAAACCCAGCTCCGCGAGCTGCTCGGTAATACCGTGTGATGCCGGCTCAGAGATACGCCCCCCTTGCAGTCGGGTACGACCGATATGCATCAAACCGTTCATAAAAGTACCGGTCGTCAACACCACGCATTTCGCCGTAAACGTCACGTTCATATCCGTCACCACGCCCGTCACGCGACCGTTCCTCACAAGAATCTGATTAACAGAGTCTTGCCACATATATAGATTCTCCGTATTTTCCAAAATAGAGCGCCAAGTAGCAATAAACTTGGTTCGGTCGCTCTGTGAACGAGGACTCCACATGGCCGGACCTTTCGAGCGGTTCAGCATTCTGAATTGTATCGCCGTCTCATCGGTCACAATCCCCATGAATCCGCCCAACGCATCAATCTCACGAACAATCTGCCCTTTGGCGATACCACCGACCGCAGGATTACAGCTCATCTGAGCTATCTTATTCATATCCATAGTAATAAGCAGGGTTTTCGAACCAAGATTGGCCGAAGCGCACGCCGCTTCACACCCGGCATGCCCTGCACCCACCACTATCACATCGTAATTAAAATCCATCGTATATTATTTCTCCATGACTTTTATCGAGAAAGAACCCTCCCCCGCTACATAGAAATCAGAAATATATTCAATCACCTCAGCTTCAAAGCCTCGTTCTCATGACGAGTCATCATCTCACGCTCACCCGGGCCTTTATCGTTGATACCGCACAAATGCAAAACACCGTGTATGATAATCCGATGAAGCTCTTCGTCATAATCGGTTCCGAACTGTTCCGCATTGGAACGGACAGTATCCACGCTGATAAATATATCACCGCTTATTTTATCGCCCTCGGTATAGTCAAACGTAATCACATCGGTATAATAGTCATGCTGCAAATAAGCCTTATTCACTTCGAGAATCTTCTCATCGGAACAAAAGATATAGGCTATATCGCCGCATTTCTTCCCATACCCCGAAGCGACACGACGTATCCAATCGGTCGTTTCTCTCTTTTTTATCGCCGGCATCTTGACGTCTTCGGCAAAATAACTCACAGCCATAACTTTATCTCTTTTATCTTATAAAACACTAGCAACGCGCAGCTACGGAGGCCGAATCCCCGGTTCACTCGGTTATACCGAGATACGAACCCATTTCCGCATACTCTGCAAAGATAGTGCAATTCTGCGAATAAGAATTACTTGAAGAAGAAATAAGAAACCGTAATAGCCGAAATAGCCCCTATCACATCGGCCAGCAAAGCGTAGCCGACCGCATAGCGGGTCTTACGCACCCCTACGCTACCGAAATAGACCGCCAAGATATAAAATGTCGTGTCGGTCGATCCTTGCACGGTACAAGCTACCCTACCCACAAAGGAGTCTACACCATAAGCCGACATCGCATCGACCATCATGCCCCGCGAACCGCTACCGCTCAACGACTTCATCAAAGCCGTAGGCAATGCCCCCACAAACTCGGTATCTATTCCCAACCAACCGAAAACCGCAACAAAACCCTCGACGATATAATCCATCGCTCCCGATGCCCGGAATATCCCGATAGCCACGAGAATAGCCACCAAATAGGGTATGATCATAACCGCCGTCTTAAAACCCTCTTTCGCGCCCTCTATAAAAAGCATCGTAAACATTGATTCGTTTGACAAATCCCGCCACGATAAAAATTACGATAATCGTAAACAGAATACTGTTGGCTGCAAAAAAGCCGAATAAGACGAAATCTTCTCTTCCGGCAAAGAGGAGAAATAATAAAACACCCCACCCACAAAAAGCGGTAAGCCCCAATCCCCATAGCAGAATTACCCGGTCGAATATATTGATTCGCTGTTTGATACACAATGCCAAAAGCCCCACGAACGTCGCCATGAACGTGGCGATTAAAATGGGCAAGAAAACGTCCGAAGGATTGGCTGCCCCCCATCTGTGCCCGATAAGTCATCACCCCTGATAGGAATCAAGGTCAACCCCGAAGCGTTCAAAACCAAGAACATCAGCATGGCATCGGTCGCCGTGTCCTTCTTGGGATTCAACTCTTGCAACTCTCTCATCGCTTTCAATCCCAATGGAGTAGCAGCATTGTCCAACCCCAACATATTGGCAGAAACATTCATGAACATCGACCCCAAAGCCGGATGCCCTTTGGGAACTCCCGGGAAAAGTCGGGAAAACAACGGACTGATCCAACGCGACAAAACAGCGACTACCCCACCCCGCTCCCCTATTTTCATAAGTCCGAGCCACAACGTAAGAACACCTGTCAAACCCAAAGAAATATCGAATGCGCTACGAGCCGAGAGAAAACGAAGCATTCATAATATCGGTCCAGATTCCCGTGTTTCCATATACGAAAGTCTGTACCACCGCCACCACAAAGGCAATAACGAAAAATGCGATCCAAATGTAATTGAGAACCATGCCGAGACTGTTTTCAAATTATCTTTCTAAAAAACGAACATAGCACAAACCCTGAGTAAAAAACAAATTTACTTGACGATGACAACACGTAATCTATGTTTCGCAGCTTCACTACAAAAATAGTCATTTTAAGCAAACCAACTCTTTTTTCTTTCCCAACAAAAAAGGATTTACACCCAACCCAAAGAACCGACAATTCTATTTCTTCCTGATTCCCTGCATTCCAATTTTTTATCATATACAACTATATATCAATCATTTATTCAAATTTTATCTTCCTGAGAATCGAATATTTTCCATCACCTTGCCGCCTATCCGCAAATTTTTCAATAGAGCCCTTTAAAATTAACATCTAAAAACATTGTCAAAAACAACTATTATCATAAAACCGAAAGAGAAAATTTCAGCCAATAATTTACACATTATTTTTAACTTTATTTCAACAAATTAAAATCCACACCCGCAACCTCTCCCTTATATTAAAAATTAAATTTGAACAAAAGCAAAATTTGATTCCGCCACATGCAATCTTTTATCTTTGTAAAAAAATCAAGCATATCCAATCATGCACACAGCACAAGACATAGAGCAAGCAATTCGGGCGGCAGCCAACCCCGACAAAGTAAAAACTCTCTCTGGATTCTTTTAAAACCGGAAAAGGAGAATATGGCGAGCAAGACATATTCATCGGCATCCCCTGTTCCCATGACGCGCAGTATCGTCAAACAATACTTAGATACCCCGCTCGACCAACTCGAAATCCTGTTACACAACCCGATTCACGAGTTGCGCATGGCCGCCTTTGTTATGTATGGTCGAACAATTCAAAAAGCCGATGCCAACCGTCGAGAAGCGATATACCACACCTATTTATCCAATACCGCATATATCAACAACTGGGATTTGGTCGATTTATCCGCAGCACAAATCGTCGGAGGCTATCTCGAAGAACAAGACCACACCCCACTCTATCGGCTGGCCCAAAGCAGCCTCATCTGGGAACAGCGCATTTCGATTGTCTCCACTTGGCAATGGATCCGCAAAGGCCGCTTCGACGATACGCTCGCTATTGCCGATATTCTCTTGTACAACAAACATGACCTAATCCGCAAAGCCGTAGGCTGGATGCTGCGAGAGGTCGGGGAAAAAGATAAAATCCGGCTCTGTACTTTCCTCGACACCCGTTATCGCGATATGCCTCGAACCATGCTTCGCTACGCCATTGAAAAATTCTCGCCCGAAGAACGACGACATTATATGCAAAAATAACATAAACAACGCACGGCCATATACAGGCCTTGAATGAGATTCCAAAAATCTATCGACTACAATCCCGCCACCCTCAATGAAGGAATTTAAAATGCATCTGTCCTTTATCTGCCCCGACGACAACGTTACCTCATAACTCGGTTCAGCCTATAATTAGTGAGGATATCGACTCAATAGAAATCAAAGGGAATCGTCTTTCAAATTCTCTCTTGTGTTCGCGGATAGAGATAAAAGAATATTCGAAGCAGCATCTTAGTCCTCTCCTCTTGCCGTGGTGGCTCGTGATATTACGAAGGAATCGCACGTAAATCGAAGCAGGAGCGAAGACGAAAATACATCTCAGCTTCTCTCCTGCCGTGCCCCATAGTATTGCGGGGGCATTATATTAGCCATATAGAGGAGACTCCTTAGAAACTATCGTTTCTAAGGAGAGGGGTTGAAAAAGATCATTTGATTGTAGAGTTCAACCCCCTCGCCCTGTGGGCACTCCTCCTATATTCCTTACAGGAACACCCCGTAATGCTACGGGGGCACGGCAAAGGGAAGAGGGAGATACACTACCCTATTCCTGTTATCGAAAGCATTCACACTTCTCCCTTGTGTTTTTGAGCAAAATATAGGGGAGAAGGAGTAATACACTCTGTATAGAAATTTAAACAAGAATCAAACTCTCCCCAAAAGTTCGGTACGCGGTTATCTACAAAAATTCCATAGCTAAAATACATGTCTACCCCTCGGATTCTCTACTGAACTCACAGCTCAGGTACACCGGCTTACCCTCTCCTCTTTTCACAAAAAAAACGGGAACTTCGCGAAGCTCCCGTTTTTAAACACATGATGAATTCTATTATTTAATAACCAAGCGATGGTTGTGTTCGTTGCCGTTTAGAGTGATACGAATCAGATAGATTCCGGGATTCAAACCTTCCACAGAAACAGATTGTGCAGGCATAGCGACCTCTTTTACCAAGCTGCCTTGCAAATCATAAATAGCGATATTCGAAACACCTTCCGTCAAGTTGATATTGCCTTGCGCAGGATTAGGCCAAAACAATTTCTCAACAGCTACACGCTCTATCGACGTGGCTTTCTCCACTTCATAGGAGCCGATGGCCGGATTAGTCGCCGAACGAGATTTGCCGCGTTGGTCCACTGTGGGAACACCTTCTACCACAATACCGGCTCCGGCTGCGATACCGTCGGCTGCAATAGCGATATTTTTGGTCGTACCCTCATTGAAAGCCGGAATAGGTTCATCTTCCGCAAACAGTTTCTGATCGGTATAAACTACATTATCCACAAATTCGTCGGTAGTTACAGGTGTACCTTCGGCTATCGTACCGTAAATATTATGGCTACCTACAAGCGTACAATTGTTATGCGTATACACATCAGCAATACCGCTTACACCACCGACAACAATATTATTATACAAGTTGAAACCACCATTCGATGCAGAGTGGATACCTGTGCCATACGATTCATTCTTCAACTCGTTCCCCACAAATGTACTGTTGTAGACATTAATGGTAGCGGCTTGACAAGCCAACGCTCCACCACCACCGGTACCACCTACATTTTTTGTAGAAAGTACAATTCGTGAAAACTCCATCGGGCACTTTCGCAAGAATAGCACCACCATGAGCCGTACAAGTATTTTCCCCGAAATAGGTATTCGACACCTTACAGCTGTTAATATCTGCCGCCTTCATTGATGCATACCAAGCCCCACCAGAGCCACCACTACCTTCTACTGCATTACCTTCAAAAAGAGCAATTCTCAACAGTAACATCACCCATCCAAGTAAGCAATGCCCCACCGCCACCTTTTGCTGCCGTAGACTTATTTTGGGTAAAGGTAGAATTTTTAATAGTCAGAACTCCATTTGTCGCAATATCATCTTTTTTGACCTATTGCACCCCCATAACGAGTCGTTGAATTTTGAGTAAACGTACAATTCACTATTTCCGCCGAAGCTCCTGCTTTTGCAAGAATATGGCACCTCCGTCACTCTTAGCACCGGTAACCGTATTACCCGTGAAAACACAATCGGTAAAATAGTTAGTGCTACCCGAACAAGCAACGGCGCCACCGTGAGTCGTATTGGTATTATTCTCAAACGTACAACCCGTAAAACGACCCGTCACACCGCTGTTGGTATATAACGCACCACCGGCACTCGTACCCGAAAGGCCTTTAAAAAATACAGTTCGTAAGCGTAATATCGCCGCATGCCATAATACCGGCAGCATAACCGTTTTTCGCCTTTTCGAAAATCAGGTTCTCGCCGGTGAGCGTACCGTTCTTACCGACCAAAATAGTAGCCGACCAAGTAGCCATAGTCGTTTCCGTATCGACCAAAGCCGTACCGTCACCACCGTAGAGCGTACAGTTTTTCAACGTAAGCGATATTAATTCCGCTCCATCTTCGGGTTTGTAAAGCCCGATTTTAAAAATACGATAATTAGAGACTCCCGGCTCGGCCACAGAAATCGTTTTTCCTTTACCGTCGATAGTCAGGTTTTTGTCTATCAAAATCGTTTCGGGAATCGTAACGGTGGTCTCATCACCGATAGACAGCTCGATGACCGACCCGCCCGGGGCATTCGCCACGACATAAGGGAGAGTTCCTTCTTCGTCTACACCTCCCGATGTTTTGGTCACCAATAAATTTTCGGCAAAAGCCGTACCCGAAAACAAAAATAGAGCACAGCTCACTAAAAGTAATTTGTTTTTCATAATAACACTTTTTAGAATTGACAAGAAATGAAATAATTATTTTTGTGCAAGTATAATATTTTTTTATTTATATACAAAGTATTTCGTTTACTTTTTCTTTCTAAATTCTATAATTTTCTATTTGAATCAAAAATGAAACATAAAAGAAAAAGAAATGAAACACAAACACACAAAAAGGAGTGGCGATTGCCACTCCTTTAACCCTTACGATAGGAAATCTATTATTTCTTCATAACTTCTGCCACCTTTTCCTTCATTGCCTCTTCGCGCAAATCGCGAGCGACAATCGTACCGTCGGGAGCAAACAAAATGATGTGAGGGATTCCTTGAATACCGTATAATTCGGTAGGAATCTGCTGTGCATTAATAATCTGAGGCCAAACGATTCCCAGTTCCTTTATAGCTTTTTGAGTATCTTCTACTTTATCCCAAACGGCTACGCCCAAGACATCGAGTCCTTTACTATGATATTTATCGTACAACTCCTTGATATTAGGAATTTCGGCTCGACAAGGACCACACCAAGATGCCCAGAAGTCTACCAAAACATATTTTCCTTTTCTTACATAATCAGAAAGCGAAACCTTGCTGCCGTCCGGTTGCTCGATCAGTGAAATCGGTAAACATAGCGCCTTCGGCCGTCTTTTTCAATATCTCCTGTTGCTGAATCATCATTTTTATAAGCGGATTGGCCTTCAAAGTTTCGCCGGCGAGATTGAGCACGGAATCGAATTGAGCCGGTTCCAAATTCCAGTTGGCAATAGCCCATGCACCTACGGCATTATCTTTATTTCTATCGAAATTCTCGGACATTACTCGGTTAAATTCGGGCATAATAGTATTCGTTTGGAAGTCTTGCCAAGCCTCGCGAAGCTCTTCTTCGGACAATCCTTTCTGCATAATTTCCTGTTGTTTGGCGATAATCGTATTCTGCAAAGAATCCATATCGGACATAAACAAAGCGAAACTATCGTTCAGAGGAGTACCCGAACGTTTATCGGTCTCTCCCATTTCAACAGCGATATCGCCGTTTTCAAGAACCAACTCCATACGATACGGACGTGATTGTATCTGGCAAATCAATGCGGTATCCGCTTTACCGGTAAACGTAAACTTACCATTGGCAATCACCGCGCTATCCAATACATTGCGGGATGCCATATCGGTCAAATAAACTTTATTTCCGTTCAGCGTTGTATCGGAAACCGTTCCGTTAATCGTGTAAGAAGACGGATGCGTACCACAAGACACAACCGTTGCAGCCGTAATGGCCAATAAGAAAAAATTACTGTTCTTCATATTTATTTTTATTGATAATTGTAACAAAAAAACGACGCAAAACGAAAACAACGGCAAGCTCGTTCGATCAAGCCGAGTGTAGCCTATTTTCGCGCTTATTGCAAAGATAGATATATTTTAAGAAAAAACACACGATTTACTTTCTTTAAGCATTCGGGAGTTTCCCCGGCAACAGACTATACATTAAAGAAATATTTCCTTATTAGCTTGTTTATTCCGCATACTTCATTTAATTTTGCATGGTGTAAATTTGCATAAATTTCATTTACAACAAATAATAACTTAAATTCAAATCCTATGTGGTTAAGTAACTCGTCCATAGGACGAAAAGTAGTCATGAGTATTACCGGACTCTTTCTCGTCCTATTTCTAACGTTTCACATGTGTATGAACTTAGTGGCGTTAATCAGCCCTGCCGGCTACAATGCCGTTTGCCAATTTTTGGGAGCCAACTGGTATGCTTTGGCAGGAACTGTCATTCTCGCTGCCGGAGCCGTTCTTCACATTGTCTACGCATTTTGGTTGACCTTGCAAAACCGGAAGGCGCGCGGTAACGACCGTTATTTGGTGAACACTCGCCCGCAAACCGTAGAATGGGCATCTCAAAACATGCTCGTTTTGGGTATCATCGTTTTGTTGGGATTGGTTTTGCACCTCTTCAACTTTTGGTACAAAATGCAGCTCAACGAAATCGTCGGTCATTTGCCCGAAGTAAATCCTCACGACGGAATCGCCTTGATCCGCGAAACATTCGGTTGCCCGATCTATGTAGTTATTTATCTCATTTGGTTCGTTGCTTTGTGGTTCCATCTCACTCATGGATTTTGGAGTGCCATGCAAACCATCGGTATCAATAACCACGTATGGTTCAACCGTTGGAAATGTATCTCCAACATTTTCGCAACAATCATCTGCTTAGGCTTTGCCGCCGTTGCCATCTCTTTCTATGTGATGAGCCTGACCGGTTGCGGAACTTGCACCCTTTAATAAACCAAACTATTTATTCACAGAAAAACAATTGTTATGTCTACCATAGATTCTAAAATACCCGAAGGCCCATTGGCCGAAAAGTGGACCAATTATAAAGCTCACCAAAATTGGTGAACCCGGCCAACAAACGCCGTCTTGACATTATCGTCGTAGGTACGGGGGCTTGCCGGTGGCTCTGCTGCCGCCACTCTCGGCGAGTTGGGTTTCAATGTATTGAACTTCTGCATTCAAGATTCACCTCGTCGCGCCCACTCTATCGCCGCTCAGGGAGGTATCAACGCCGCCAAAAACTATCAAAACGACGGAGACTCGGTATATCGTTTATTCTACGACACCATCAAAGGTGGCGACTATCGTGCCCGCGAAGCCAACGTTTACCGTCTGGCCGAAGTATCGAACAACATCATAGACCAATGCGTGGCACAAGGCGTTCCCTTTGCCCGCGAATATGGGGGTCAATTGGCTAACCGTTCTTTCGGTGGCGCTCAGGTATCTCGTACATTCTATGCCAAAGGCCAGACCGGACAACAGCTGTTGTTGAGGTGCATATGCATCGCTCAACCGTCAGGTGAAAAAAGGTACGGTAAAACAATTTACACGTTACGAGATGCTCGACCTCGTGATTATCGACGGTCGTGCGCGCGGTATCATCGCCCGTAATCTGGTTACCGGAGAGATTGAAAGATTCGCGGCACACGCTGTCGTTATCGCTACCGGCGGATACGGAAACGTTTATTTCCTTTCGACCAACGCTATGGCATCGAATGGCTCGGTAGCCGTTCAATGTTATCATAAAGGCGCTTATTTCGCCAACCCGGCTTACGCTCAGATTCACCCCACTTGTATTCCTGCACACGGCGAGTTCCAATCGAAACTGACTTTGATGTCGGAGTCGTTGCGTAACGACGGTCGTATCTGGGTTCCGAAGAAAAAAGAAGATGCCGAAGCTATCCGTGCCGGCAAATTGAAACCGACCGATATCAAAGAAGAAGATCGCGACTACTACTTGGAACGTCGTTATCCGGCTTTCGGTAACCTTGTTCCCCGCGACGTGGCCTCTCGCGCAGCCAAAGAACGTTGCGATGCCGGTTATGGCGTAGGAGCCACGGGGTATGCCGTTTATCTCGATTTCAAGGAAAGTATCGAACGCTTGGGTAAACAAGCCATACAAGGTCTCGACCACCACGTGATCGAAAGTTTGGGCGGAGAACAAGCCGCTATCCAAATAAAAGGAAAAGAAGCCGTGGCCAGCCGTTACGGAAACCTCTTCCAGATGTATGAAAAAATCGTCGATGACAACCCCTATGAGACTCCTATGATGATTTATCCCGCATCGCACTACACGATGGGCGGTATCTGGGTAGACTACGAATTGATGACTTCCATTCCCGGTCTGTTCGCTATCGGCGAAGCCAACTTCTCGGACCACGGAGCCAACCGTTTGGGTGCTTCGGCCTTGATGCAAGGTCTTGCCGACGGTTATTTCGTACTTCCCTATACGATTCAAAACTATTTGTCCGACCAAATCCAAGTTCCCCGTTTCTCGACCGACCTGCCCGAATTTGCAGAAGCCGAAAAAGCGGTAAAAGCCCGTATAGCCCGTTTGATGAATATCAAGGGGAAACGTTCGGTAGACTCCATACACAAAGAGTTGGGACGTATCATGGTAGACTATGTGGGCATGGGACGTAACAAAGCCGGATTGGAAACTGCCCTCGAAAAAATCGAAGAGGTGAAGAAAGAATTCTACACCAACGTGCGCATTCCCCGGCGAAGCCAATACACTGAACGTAGAGCTCGAAAAGGCTTTGCGTGTGGAAGACTTCCTCGAAATAGGCAAATTGATGGCCCTCGATGCTCTCAACCGCGAAGAATCTTGCGGCGGACACTTCCGTGAAGAATATCAAACAGAAGAAGGAGAAGCAAAACGTGACGATGAACACTTTATGTATGTAAGCTGCTGGAAATATCAAGGCGAAGACAAAAAGCCCGAATTATTGAAAGAAGAACTGAAATACGAAGCTATCAAAGTTCAACAACGTAACTACAAGAAATAATTTGTTTAATCGCCGTTTTAATTCCGGTATAACACGATAAAGTTATGGAAAAAACAATAAATATAACACTCAAAGTTTGGCGCCAGAAAGGTCCCAAAGAAAAAGGTAGATTTGAGGAATATAAACTTAATGGTGTATCTACCGACAGCTCTTTCCTCGAAATGCTCGACTTGCTCAACGAGCAACTGATTAACGAAGGCAAAGAGCCTGTAGTATTCGATCACGATTGCCGCGAAGGTATTTGCGGTATGTGTTCGCTCTATATCAACGGACACCCCCACGGGCCCGACACCAGCGTTACCACTTGCCAATTGCACATGCGTAAATTCAACGACGGAGACGTAATCACCGTAGAACCGTGGCGTTCGGCCGGATTCCCCGTTATTCGCGACTTGATGGTAGACCGTCGTGCATTCGACAAAATACAGCAAGCCGGAGGATATATCTCGGTAAACACGGGCGGTGCACAAGATGCCAACGCAATTCCTATCTCTAAAATCGATGCCGACGAGGCTATGGACTCGGCTACTTGTATCGGTTGCGGAGCTTGCGTAGCAGCTTGTAAAAACGGTTCGGCCATGTTGTTCGTTTCGGCTAAGGTAAGCCAATTCGCCCTGCTGCCGCAAGGCCGCGTAGAGGCTGCCGAACGCGCTCGTGCTATGGTTGCCAAGATGGACGAACTGGGCTTCGGTAACTGTACCAACACCGGTGCTTGTGCCGCCGAATGTCCCAAAAACATTTCGTTGACGAACATCGCCCGTTTAAACCGCGAGTTCATTTGCGCTAAACTGAAAGACTAAAAATCCTAAGTTCATATCTTGAAAACTATCCCGGAAATCCGGGATAGTTTTTTTATACCCCTACCCGGAAACTGCGGCATGTCGCCATCGAGATGACTGAAAGATTGTATTTCCCAAATAGCGAATTATTTCTATCTTTGTCACTACAAAGATCAGATGAGGTTCGGCGCAGCCAAGCCGAAAACAGGTTTTCCATTTGTCTCTGCCCTCACCTTTTCGTATCTTTGGAAGCTATTCTATTTTCTACCGGTCATGAAACGGGGTTTTATATACACCATATTATTACTATCGATATTACTCGGCTCATGTAACCATCGTGACACCGAAAAAGCTGAAATCCTCTATCAAAACGGTGTGGAGATGGAAAAGCGTTATATGCCCGACTCAGCCGTCATTTTCTACCATAAAGCATTAAAACGACTCGACAAATCGAACGACAACGAGTTAAAGAGTAAAATATACAATCAACTCGGGAACCTTCTTCTGGAACACAACATTTACGAAACCGCTCGAAGAGCCTACCAACAAGCTCTATACGTTTCAAGAGAATTGGCAGACAAAAGCAATCTTTCCCACGCCTATCGGGGCATAGGGAAATACCATTTTCTCTATAAAGACCGTGACAGCGCCTTTTACTATTTCGAAAAACCGCTCGGATTTTTTCCCGGAAATAAAAAATCGGGAAGAACGTTCCTCGGTCTATAATAATCTGACAAGCGCCTATAAATTGAAAAACAATATAAAAGCAGCATTGGAATGTAATGCGAAAGCGTTGTCGTTGACCAACGACGAAGTAAAACGATTGCGCAACTATGCCGTACGGGGACAATTATTCGCCATGCAAATGCAATACGATTCGGCTTTGTTTTATCTCGAACAAGCCAGCCGCAGCGAAGATAAATCGGTAAAAGCCTCGGCCTATTTCAAGCTGGCCGATCTACCCGAAAAGTCGGGTATAACAGACTCCATGAAATATCGTTATTTACAGGAGGCCTATCGCCTGTCCGATTCGATTGAAAACATGGCTGTTTCTCACCAGATAGATCGACAAGAACAAATACGGATAACTTCCGACCTGAAAGAGCAAAGTCATATACGGCTCATTGTATCGATAACCGTTAGCATAATCGTTGTCCTACTGTTATCTATCACGGTATTCTTCTTTTTATCGGAAACATCTGAAACGATGCAACGAACGAATCTTCGCCCACAAATGGGAAAGACAAGAGGCCCGCGCCCAAGAAAACGAAAAACCGGGAATTACAAATTATAGATATTATCAGAAAAGCAGGAGAAACATGTAGCAAACATTTTCAAAGAAAGCAATATCTATACCGATTTATACAAAAAAGATAAACTCCGATAAAGAATCGCTGAGTTATAACGAGCAGAAATCGTTCCAGACGACTATATTGAAAGAGTTCGATACCTATTTGCAACACGTTTCGAGCATAGTACCGCTAACCGACAACGACGCTTTTCTATGTGCATTGTTGCAACTCGGTTTTTCGACAAAAGAGTGTGCGGCTTGTCGGGGTATCAGCAGCGAAACCATACGTTCCCAACGGACACGCATCCGAAAAAAAATTCCTCAAAACTTTCTCTCTCAGGGATTGGGTGTCGTCATTTTAGGAGAAGAAAATCTTTCAAAACGTTAAATTGCAACGTTTCAATAAATAACTCATTGATAATCAAAGTATATTTATTTTAAATAGCAACGCTTTCTATGCTGCTATGTACATATATTTTTTCATTTTTGTAATATTAATCTTCAATCTGAAAAAAATATACAACACAAAACATAAAAAATAAAATAAATAGCATGAAAAAAATTACAAGTTTTCTAATTTCTCTATGTATCGTACTCGGGTTCTCGGAAGTACAAAGCGAAATAAGACTTACTACATCGCTGGAACTCGGCAGTGATTTTACTTTTTACCCCAAGCCGGTAGCATCCGACGGTAAAGTAATCGTCGACTGGGGAGACGGAACTAAAAAAGAATATACCGTTGGAATGTGGAACAAAAAAGTGAACGGAACCCAAGTGGGCGATACAATCCGAATATTCTCTCCCATGCAGACATTCGATTGTTCCGATGCCCATGTAACTTCGGTCACTATTATCGATGAACCTGATTTGACTTTACTGGATTGCTATAAAAACGAAATAGAGCGTACCAACCTCGATATTTCCGGGGCTTTGAATTTGGAAATTCTAAACTGTTACAACAATCCCAAGCTGCTATTCCTCAATCTATCGGCTCAAAAAAATTAAAAACACTCGACTGCCGACATGACAAAAAAAATACATCGGATCCAGATGACAAAGGAGGTATTACAACCATTATCTTACCCGGCGAAGGAAGTGAATTGGAAAATATAACCGCCTATAACAACGACATAAGCAGTATCGATTTTTCGGGTTGTCCCAATTTACGTTACATCAACTTGGAAGGAAACGCTCTGATAGACATAAATGTATCGAGTTTAACCAACTTGCGAAAACTCGATATTCGCAAAAACCATATATCGAACTTGGACGTATCGAAAAATACTGCTTTGGAAAAACTCTACTGCGACGATAATGCCCTGACCGAATTGAATGTATTTGCCAATACCGAATTGATGGACTTGGTATGTTCCAACAACCAAATAAGCAATCTGGATTTAACGGCAAACATCAATATCACTAACCTGTCTTGCGATGGCAACCTATTGAAAAAAATCACAGTCTCCAACATGCCACGTCTGAAATCGTTGAAATGCGGTGATAACCAGTTGGAAGAGATAGACCTTAGCAAAAAAACCTCCACCTTCAAAAAATTCTGGGGGCAAAACAACTTATTCTCATTCCTTGATTTCTATTATAATCAGGGGTTGAATACGATCGATATTCGCAATAACCCAAGAATGACCCCCTTGCAGCCTCAATTTTATGTACCAGACTCTTTCCGGCCTCGAAAGTGCAAGTCCGTATGTGAATTTATTCCTAGAAGGAAGCAATGCCGAAACTTCTTCTACAAGTATTGCTACCGAATCAAAATGGACAGTAGACGTAACAGGCGACGGCAGTGCCGTATGTAAAGATGTAACGGCAACGATCGAAACTTCGGAATTCGGAACCATTTCATTATTTCAACCGGATCTTGTTTCCCACGAATTGCATCCGATAGAAAACAATACTTTGGAAGCCGGCGTACCGGTATACATAACTGCGACTCCCATTGAAAATTATCAGGTGCGTTACTACCAAATAAATGGAGAACGCATAAACGGTTCCATATTCGCAACTACCGAAAAATGTCACCGTATCGGCCGTATTCGTTCCTACCGCCTCTAACAATTACATAGAAATGGGAGTAGAAAGCAATGCTTCGCTTACATTCGGCATAAGCGGCATAGACCCCGAAACAGAAGTAGAAATAGATTGGGGTAACGGAGAATGGCAGACTATGACTATCGACAACGAATCTATTACCCGTATCGACGGTAATTCAAAAGGTACGACCGTTCGTATCAACGGACTGATCGACTATTTCGATTGTTCGGAAAATGATTTGAAATCTCTCGATGTATCTCATAACGCCATTCTCGCTACACTCGATTGTTATTGGACCGGTATCACCGCCTCGATCTATCGAAGAACACTGCATTGGGCAAACTCAACTGTTCCTACAACAGTATCGGAACTCTCGATTTGTCCAACAACAAAGCATTGTTCTCACTCTCTTGCTATAACTGCGAACTCGGTTCCCTCGATTTGTCTAACAATACCGAATTGGAAGAGGCTGTTGTTAAAAACAACGAACTGACATCGCTGACTGTTTCCTCGAATACAAAACTACTATTACTAGACGTGCAGAACAACGAGCAACTAAAATCTATCGATGCCAGTATGTTAACCGATCTGGAAGAACTTCAATGTTCCTACACCGGTCTTACGGACCTCGATGTCACCCATAATACGAAGTTGATAAAACTCATCTGTTCGAACAATAAACTTACCACTCTCGATCTATCGAAAAATACATGGCTCGAACGCCTGTTCTGCGACGGGAATCAATTGACTTCTCTCGACCTGAGTAATAACACGAAACTCAACTATCTCGAATGTTCCGGCAACGGAATGTCCGCCTGCGCTTTGAACGACTTGTATTACAATCTACCCAAATGTTCAACGACACCCACCAATGTAAATATGTTTATCGCAGGAATCAACAACCCCAACGAAGCGGAAGGTAGCGAAACCTCTATGGCTACCAAAAAAGGTTGGAAAGTTTCTGTCGATGGAGATGGCAGCGGTTGTAACGAAGCTTACATAACTATCGAGCCTACCGAAAACGGAACTTTGGAATTGCGGAACAGCGACAACGAAATCGTTAATTCGGGTAGTAAAGTAATAAAAAATACGACAGTTACCGTAAAAAGGTAATCCCTGATGAAGGTTTCTATCTGAAAAATGTTTGGGTAAATGGCGTAAGCGTCACCAACGGAGAATTTGTAGTCAAAATGGCCTCGGTCGTAACGGCTGCTTTCGACGAAGGTTCAAGCATAAACCGAGATAGAAAAATTCGGGAATGAAGATATGGAGCACTCCGGGAATTATAAGAGTAAATGCCGAAAATGCCCATGTCCAAATCTATTCGACGAGCGGTGCATTAGTTTGGGAAGGTGATATTTATCAAGAAAAAACCATCGATATAACCCGAGGAATTTATATAGTGAAAGTTCGTAACGCACAATCCACACAAAGTAAAAAAATAGTTGTGGAATAAGCCGATCTTCATTTTAGAAAAAATCCGTTGTAGATTCTTTACAACGGATTTTTCATATTACATGACACAACCTTATTTCCATCAAGCCGACACGGAAACTTCGAAACCTAAGGCTCTCGCTCTGTCGGCTATCTGTTCCAACTCCTCACGAGACACTTTTTTCGAGCGATTCCTCCGGTGTTTTCCGATCGATGGTATAAACCATTACCGAACGAGGAAAAATGCGCTGTAAAGCCTCCAACCACGGTTTCAGCTCCTCCTCGACCGTATTGTCTATACGCTTGCCGTCGTGCCACCCTCGCAAGAACATTGTTTGGATAATGACATTACCCGAAAAACGTTTTAAATTATCCACTACCTTATTCACATCGAAATGCGGATCGTTCGGATTATCTATCAACACGACTGTTTCGGGACGAAGCGAATCGAGTTTAAGTATATTATTATCTACCCTGTTCAATGCCCTGAACACCGATTCGTCGTGAATGCGGGTAGCGTTGGATAGTACGCTTATCTTGGCTTCGGGATAATAGTGATCCCGAAGATAAAGCGTGGTATCTATGATTTTCTCGAATTCAGGATGCAAAGTAGGTTCTCCGTTCCCGGCAAAAGTTATCACATCGAGCTTCTCCCCTGCCTCATGCATGGATTGTAAACGAGATTTTAACTCTTCTTCTACCCTATCGGACGAAGGCAATCCGCTCTTCCCCCACTCCTTGCGCATTATAACCGCATTCGCAATACACGCAATCGAATGAACACAACTTACCGTCCACCGGGAGCAGGTTGACACCCAGCGATATTCCCAACCGACGACTGTGTATGGGACCGAATATGATTTCGTGAAACAATACTGTCTGCATAGTTTTACCTTTTTACAGTTACAAATATAATGAAAGCCGGGAGCAGAGGCAAACGTAAATCTCATTTCTGAATCTACCTATGTCGAATTATATTCCTTATTCCATAAAAACAAAGTTTACAAATTATTGCTCCATATTCAATGGAAATCTTACTCAATTCTTTATATCATTATCTATTATAAACATTGTGTTTATAACTATAATTAATTTATTTCCAGCATAATAACTATTCTATTCACATTCATATAAACAGATTATCAACTCAAAAACGATATAAGAACGAACAGTTAGCTATTTATAGACTATAAACAAGTTATCAACGAGATTTCAACTGATAAGGTCTTATAGTTATAAACAAATTATAATATACTATTAATCAAATATTTATAATATTATACACTTATAAATAAACAGTATATCGACAATTTATCCACAATAGATATAAACACATGTGAATAATATAATTATTGCAAAAACGTAGCGCTTATGAATATCGAAAGATTTACATTTGTATCCTATGAAGAGAACCATATTCATATTGTTTCTTTTTTCTTTTCCTGTTTATTCCTCGTACAAAATCTCAAATTGTACAGGAATCACACCCGGCATATAAACATTTTTATCATGCTGTCATAGACAACGATACCGTATTGGTAATAGAATTACGTACGTTTCATGTATTTCCTCCCGAAAAATTCAAAGACAAAAAACAGGAAAAATTTTACTGGAAGACCGTGCGCGATGTGAAAAAGACCCTACCCTATGCCAAACTCATCTACTCCATACTCATTGAAACCTATGAATATATGGAAACTCTTCCCGATGACAAAGCTCGGGAAGAACACATGAAGAAAATGGAAAAAAGAAGTTTTTCAACAATATAAACCGGTATTGAAAAAGTTTACCTTGTCGCAGGGTAAAATGCTCATCAAACTTATCAACCGAGAATGTAATCAATCTTCATACGAACTAATCAAAGCATTCTTGGGCAGTTTCAGAGCCAACTTCTGGCAATTTTTCGGAAAAATATTCGGAGCTTCCCTTAAAACCGATTGGGATCCGGAAGGCGAAGATAAAACAATAGAAAGAATCTGTATATTAGTGGAACAAGGTTCTTTATAGTATATCGATTCTAAAACATATTTTTTATTTATAAAGCACTTAATTTTAATAAGTTATTTTTTTTTACAAAGCTATATTCCTAACTGTTTAAAAGAAATCCCAAATTACCAGTCCTGCCGTTACCGACACATTCAATGAATGTTTAGTACCGAATTGAGGTATTTCTATACTTCCCGTACATTTATCGACCACCGACTGTTGTACACCTTTCACTTCATTACCCAACACGACGGCATATTTTTTATTCTTATCCAATTTTATGTCTGTCAGACTTATACTGCCTTCTACTTGTTCTACGGCATATACCTCATATCCGGCTGCCAACAAGTTATCAACAGCCTCGCAAGTGTCTTGAAAATAAACCCAATCGACACTGTCCTCGGCTCCCAAAGCTGTCTTATGAATATCGGTATGAGGCGGTGTAGCCGTTATTCCCGCACAAATAAATACACTCCACTCTGAAAGCATCGGCCGTGCGAAATACAGAACCTATATTATTGAGACTCCTCACATTATCCAAAATAACAGTCAGCGATATTTTTTCAACTCGTTTGAACTCTTCTTGTGAAATTCTTTTCAAATCCAATACACTCTTTTTCTTCATAAACGATCATCTTTATAAGAGTCTAATTTCCATTTTGTACAAAGATAATATAAGCCGAGCGCAAAAACAATCATATAGAGCCATGTCGAAGTACAGACGATTCTCACATTTTCGGTAAATATAAAATTACACCCGTCTTATATACAACAATCTCCTATCTACCCCACGGACGCAACGCTATGTGCATAAGTTGTTATTAAATGTGTATAAACCGTTATAAAATACTTGCACAAAAAAGTAATAAAAATATTGCTTTTAAAAATCATATATCTATACAGCACTGCATGTCAATAAAGCAAATAATAACTCATCGAGTTTTTAGTTCATATATCCACCTAAAATATCTATTTATCAATCATGCAAATAGAATAAAGTTATTAACTTTGCATATTGTAAACAGATAGTTGATAAAGAAGATAAAGAGCTCATATAGAAAAGATAAAAACGTTGATAAAGTAAGAACATATTTTCATAGTCAGTTGAAACTTTTAAATAACAAGTATTTTAACAAGAAGTTATCATTACTATCAACAGTCTATTATCATCAACAATAAAGATTTTAAAATTAAAAAATAAAAAGAATATATTATATGTTCGATGTAGATATCTCCAAAGGTTATGTGGATATGCCTGTTCCCGAAGGGATAGACTTAGTGTCCGAGATAGAGAGAATGAAGCGGGAGAAAAATGCTGTCGTTCTCGCTCATTACTACCAATCGGGAGATTTACAGGATATAGCCGATTATGTGGGAGATTCTTTGGCATTGGCTCAATGGGCTGCGAAAACAGATGCTTCCATATTGGTGCTTTGTGGTGTTCATTTTATGGGCGAGACCGCCAAAATTATTTGTCCCGACAAGAAAGTACTGATACCCGACATGAATGCCGGGTGTTCTTTGGCAGACAGTTGTCCGGCCGATGCTTTTGCCGAATTCGTAAAAGCTCACCCCGGCTATAAAGTCATATCTTATGTAAATACATCTGCGGCGGTAAAGGCTTATACCGATGTGGTAGTCACTTCGTCGAATGCCCGTCAAATCGTAGAGAGTTTCCCTGCCGACGAGAAGATCATATTCGGACCCGATAAAAATTTGGGTAATTATATAAACAGTATCACAGGACGTGATATGTTATTATGGGACGGAGCTTGCCACGTGCATTCCCAATTTTCATTGGAAAAAAATAGTAGATTTGAAAAAACAGTATCCCGATGCGTTGATACTGGCTCACCCGGAATGTAAAAGAGATATATTGTTAGTAGCCGACAAGGTAGGTTCCACGGCTGCTCTTTTGCGCTTTGCGACACAATCGGACTGCAAGCGTTTCATAGTAGCTACCGAGTCGGGTATATTGCATGAAATGAAGAAAAACAATCCCGACAAAGAGTTTATACCTGCGCCTCCCAACGATAGTACATGTGCTTGTAACGAGTGTAATTTCATGCGATTGAATACGATGAAAAATTGTATAACACGCTTAAATACGAGTTGCCCGAGGTGATAGTGGATAAAGAGATAGCCGAAAAAGCTATCGAACCTATACAGCGTATGCTCGACATATCGGCTTCATTGGGAATTTAAAAAAGAGAATAATAATTTCATTCATAATTGTTTATCATGGAATATAATTTCAAAGAGATAGAAAAGAAGTGGCAAAAAGTATTGGAAAGATCATCATATTTATCAAGTAAAAGAAGATGAGAGCAAGCCCAAGTATTACGTACTGGATATGTTTCCCCTATCCTTCGGGGAGCAGGTCTGCACGTAGGTCACCCGTTGGGATATATAGCCTCCGATATTTATTCCAGATATAAAAGATTGAAGGGGTTTAACGTTCTTCACCCCTATGGGGGGTATGATGCATACGGTCTTCCTGCCGAGCAGTATGCCATACAGACGGGACAACACCCGGCCATAACGACCGAAAAGAACATAAATCGTTATCGCGAGCAATTGGACAAGATAGGCTTTTTGTTATGATTGGAGCCGCGAAATACGTACTTGCGATCCCGAATATTATAAATGGACTCAGTGGGCGTTCATACAAATGTTCAATAGTTATTATTGCAACGACAAACAACAAGCTCGTCCCATAGAAGAGCTTGTAAAGACTTTCGAAACGACAGGTACAGAAGGAGTGAATGCAGCTTGCAGCGAAGAACTTTCTTTCACGTCCGAAGAATGGAATGGTAAATCGGAGAAAGAACAACAGGAAATATTGATGAATTACCGCATTGCCTATTTGGGCGATACGATGGTAAACTGGTGTCCGCAATTGGGAACCGTGCTTGCCAACGACGAGGTGAGCGAGGGGCGTTTCCATACGAGGGGGATATCCGGTGGAACAGAAAGTGATGCGTCAGTGGTGTCTACGGGTATCGGCATACGCTCAACGTTTGTTGGAAGGTCTGGATAAAATAGATTGGACAGATTCTCTTAAAGAGACCCAAAAGAATTGGATAGGTCGTTCCGAGGGAGCCGAAATGCAGTTTAAGGTGGTGGATTCCGATGTGGAGTTTACCATATTTACGACGCGTGCCGATACGGTTTTCGGGGTTACTTTTATGGTATTGGCTCCCGAAAGCGATTATGTAAAAACAAGTAGTCACCCCCGATCAACAAGAAGCTGTAAACAAATATTTGGACAGCATAAAACATCGTACCGAGCGTGAGCGACTCATGGATAAGAGCGTTACTGGTGTGTTTACCGGTGCATATGCTGTCAATCCGTTGAACAATAAACATATACCTATCTATATAAGCGATTATGTCTTGGCCGGATACGGGACAGGAGCTATCATGGCCGTACCTGCACACGATAGTCGGGACTACGCTTTCGCCAAACATTTCGACTTGCCCATCATACCGCTGATAGAAGGGTGCGATGTTTCGGAAGAAAGTTTCGATGCCAAAAGAAGGTAAAATGATAAATTCTTGTGATAACGGATTGGATTTGAACGGTATGGAGGTGAAGGAAGCCATTGCCGCCACGAAAAAGTTTATTAAGGAAAAAGGTATAGGTAGGGTAAAAAAGTAAACTATCGTTTGCGCGATGCTATATTCAGTCGTCAACGCTATTGGGGTGAACCCTTTCCTGTTTACTATAAAGAGGGTATGCCTTATATGCTCGACGAAAGTAAACTACCTTTGGAACTTCCCGAAGTGGATAAATTCCTGCCGACCGAAACAGGTGAGCCTCCATTAGGTCGTGCTAAGAACTGGGAAACAGAAGAGCATTATCCGTTGGAGTTGTGCACCATGCCGGGATTTGCAGGTTCTTCGGCTTATTATTTGCGATATATGGACCCGCACAACGATAAAGCTCTGGTATCGAAGAAAACGATGAGTATTGGCGTAATGTAGACCTCTATATAGGGGGAACCGAACATGCTACCGGTCATCTTATTTATAGTCGTTTCTGGAATAAATTCCTTTTCGATAAAGGAGTGGTTTGTGAAGACGAACCTTTCAAAAAACTGATAAATCAAGGTATGATACAGGGGCGTTCCAACTTTGTATATCGTATTAAAGATACGAATACTTTCGTATCTTTGAATAAAAAGAAAGATTACGATACTACTCCCATTCATGTCGATGTGAATATCGTAAGTAACGATGTACTCGATATAGAAGCATTTAAAAAACTGGCGCCCTGAGTTTAGTTCGGCCGAGTTTATTTTGGAAGATGACGGCAGATATGTATGCGGTTGGGCGGTAGAGAAAATGTCCAAATCGATGTTCAATGTGGTAAATCCCGACGATATCGTAGAAAAAATACGGAGCCGATACTTTACGTTTGTACGAAATGTTCCTCGGTCCCATCGAACAAAGCAAACCGTGGATACGAACGGAATAGACGGCGTACATCGTTTTCTGAAAAAGTTGTGGAATCTGTTTTATCAAGGTGATAATTGGATTGTAACAGATCAAGAGCCTACGAAAGAGGAATTGAAGTCTTTGCATAAACTGATAAAGAAAATATCGTGGGACGTAGAGAATTTTTCGTATAATACTTCTATAAGCGCTTTTATGATATGCGTGAATGAGTTGACTTCTCTTAAATCGCACAACAAACAGATACTTGAAAAGGTAATTATATTGTTGGCTCCTTTTGCTCCTCATATCAGTGAAGAGTTGTGGCATGAATTGGGTTACGATTCTACTGTATGCGATGCCCGGTGGCCCGAATGGAAAGAGGAATATCTGAAAGAAGATGTAGTGACTTATGCTATTTCTTTTAATGGAAAAGCACGTTACAATTTGGAAATTCCGGCAGATACTCCCCGTGAAGAAATAGAGAAAATGGTACTTAATCATGAATCTTCGGTGCGGTGGCTCGAAGGAAAAACACCTAAGAAGATAATCGTAGTACCTAATAAAATAGTCAATATAGTTATTTAATAAACTTTATCCATGTTCGTAAATTCATAGCGAACATGGATTTTATATTTTTACATATTATGCGTTTGCCTTTTAATAGTGTCTGGTATTCGATAAAAAGACTATTTGATTATCATATTCGGGTTACTGTTGTATGCTTTGGGTTGGGTAGGTTTTCTGATACCGAACGAAATAACGACAGGAGGTGTAACGGGTATATCGGCCTTGATATACTACGGTACGGGTATACCTATATCGGTATCCTATTTTGTTATCAATGTATTATTGTTGTTGGCTGCCATCAAGGTGTTGGGTCTTCAATTCTGCATACGAACTATTTTCAGCGTAATCGTATGTTTCTTCATTCTTGTCTATTCTTCCTTTGTTCATAAAAAGATGCTTTGGTAGACGAACAACCTTTTATGTCGGCTATAATAGGCGGTATTCTGTGCGGTTCGGGTATTGGATTGGTATTCGTGTCTAATGGAAGTACGGGAGGAACCGATATTATAGCGGCTATCGTAAACAAATACAAGAATATTTCGTTTGCCAAAATGATGATGTACATCGATTTTTTAATTATTGCCTGCTCTTACGTTCTGTTCCATAGTGTGGAAAAATGATTTTCGGATATGTAGTGATGGGGGGTAATGAGTTATACGATGGACATGCTTATCAATGGCAAACGTCAGTCGGTACAAATTTTGGTTCTGTCGGATAAATACGAAGAGATAGCTACTCATGTCAATAACGATATACGTCGCGGCGTGACAGTTATCGACGGCATGGGCTGGTATTCCAAACAACCCAAAAAAGTATTGATGATATTGGCTAAAAGAAATGAGTCGGTTAAAATATTTCGCTTGATAAAGTCCATAGACCCGAAAGCTTTTATTTCCCAATCCAATGTTGTGGGAGTTTATGGAGAAGGTTTCGACAAAATAAAAGCATAAATCTACCCTTCGGGACTTCTTTTTTTCCCTATTATAAAGGGGAAATGTTTGTTGATGATATAGGCGATAGGTAGGCACGAAAAAAGACTCACCAAAGCGAAAACTATATTAGGAACTATTTTGCCGTATAAGGTTTCTACCGGTATGTGAAAGACAAATACCATGATTCCTTTTAAGAAAGAGAACGTAAGCAAATGAAAACTGTTGATAATGAGTGTATTTTTGGATATATAGATTATGATATTTTGAAAAACAGGTTTTAAGGATAGAAAATTGCTCGACAGATTTATCATATATATACCGGCGAAACTTCCTATGAAAAACAGTATATAGTTGTTATAATTATTTGTGGCCATTATTATATATCCGTTTTCATGAGCTATGAAGATAACAATTCCCATTGTCAGGAAAACGAGTATTATATGGAGTAATTTTATTTTTATTATTTGCATGTTGTGTACGATTAAATTGCCTATTCCGTAGAAAACCATTCCTACTATGGCAGTTCCCAAGCAAAAAAGGGTAATGTGTAGGGGTTGTAGGCATAATTTGTGTATCCTATGACGGCGATAACGATCAATACCGAAATCTTTATCGATTTACTTTTTCTTTTGTAACGGTTTGAATAGGAGGTAGTAAAATATTTCCAAGAAATAGAGACAAATGAAAAACCACATGGGTGTATTGTGTATCATCTGTTTACTATATCCTAAAAAGAATGCCTATTATGGGGAATACCAAGTAGTGGATATTGTCGCATCTTCGCCGAAATTACGACCTGCAAGTAACCAGAACAGATAGGTGATGAGGTTTTATCCAAAGATAGGGAACCATGAGCCCCTTTGAATCGTTTTATGGCAAACTCTTTAAAGTTAGGGTGTTTCTCGAATGAAAAAAAGACAACCGGACAGAAAGAAGAAAAAGAGGCATGTGAAAAGTATAAATAAAGTCGGTAACAGGTTGGGAAGCATGAGCATGTCCCAACAGAACCAAATAGATACATATCGATTTGGCATAGTCTATCCACAATATCCTTTTTCCCGTATTCATGTTTGCGGATTCATAAGTCTTTTATAATCTGTATCGGCAGTATTTGCAACAAATAGGGTATGCAGAAAATGTAATAAGATATATCTGCTTTCGATTGGAATAGAGCTTGTGTAAAACTGTATTGGCAAATCGCTTCTATAAAATGGATTGTCACGATACCGAATAACAGCAGAACGCTGAAAAATCTAACGTCGTTGTAGTTTCTGCAAAAGAAACTTCCTGCGATCGCTATCAGTACGAAGAGCACTATGAAGTGAAAAAGATACCAAAGATGATTGTGTGGAGAACGGATTGACCTCCCAAAACTCATCGGGATATAGCCAGATGAAAGGAACGAAAGTAATCGCGAAGGACAATAGGAAAACAAAGCCCCACAGGAATATTTTCTTCGGAGATGTTTTTTCTTGAAAGAGTTGATACAATCCCCATACGATGAGCGGCAGCACGAACACGTTGCGAATAGAGAACAGCAACCCTCCTATGACAGCGCTCCATATCAGTTGTCGGGTGGAAAATGTGCGGAATCGTTCGAGATAAAGGAGAAAGAGGGTGAACAGTACGGCGTTGATGAGTATGGTACTTCTTGAAAAAATTTCCCAGTAGATACATAAAGAAGAAATCGAAAGTATAAAAAATAAACTATAACTTTGAACAGATTTACGTTTGAAATGGAATGCCAGCAGAGCAATGGAAATAACGGTTATGAATCCTATTTCTCGTATGCAATAAAATGGATAGCAGAGAAGAAAAATAGAAGGGCATTGCCCCCGGATAGTTGCCGATAGAAGTTTTTTCGGCATAAGGGTACAGACCGTTTGAAACGGAGTCCCAAAAAGATCGATAATAATCCATCTGTCGGCCGTGAATATTTCTTTGGGAATAAAGAAAAGAAGTGATGAAGTAGCTATTATAAAAGTGATTATACCGACATTGACAAGTTTGCGACCGAAAGTCGGTTTGTATTTGAACAAGAAAATGATGAAAAGTATATATAATACGCTCGTAATAGCTCCGCATGCGATAGATATCTTCGATAAGTATTTAAAATAAAACAAGATATTTATCGTTATAAACATAAGTAGAGAAAGGTAATTTTGAAATTTTGAATAAGATTTCATTTTGTTTGTTCGGATTTTTTACAAAAATAATTATTTAATATTATGAAACTGGTTTTTGCCACGAATAATAGACATAAATTGGAAGAGATATCGGCGATTATCGGTGACAAGATAGAGATACTCGGTTTGAATGATATCGGTTGTCATGACGATATACCCGAAACGGCCGATACTTTCGAAGGTAATGCTTTGTTGAAAGCCCGGTATGTTAAGAATAAATACGGATACGATTGCTTTGCCGACGACACGGGACTGCAAGTGGAGGCGTTGAACGGGGAACCGGGTGTATATTCAGCCCGTTATGCGGGTGAACCTTCCGATTCTGAGAAAGAATATAGATAAATTATTGGCTAATCTTCGAGATGCAGAAAACAGAAAAGCGAGTTTCGTTACCTGTATAGCTTTGGTAACAGGTAGCGAGGAGCATGTTTTTACGGAGAAATATCCGGAAAGATAATCCGTGAACGCCGAGGTTCGTCGGGATTCGGTTACGATTCGGTTTTTGTGCCGGAAGGATATGAAGAAACATTTGCCGAGATGGGAGAAGAGGAAAAAAACAAGATAAGCCATAGGGCACGATCGGTAAAAAGTTATCGGATTTTTTTAATACACTATAATCGTTTGATATGTTGAAAAGAATATCGGGTTTAATAGGTTTCGTTATATTGTCGTTTACGGTTGCGACCTATGCTCAATTGGCCGTGGGCGATTGGCAGATTTATACTTCGACGGGAACTCCTGTAAAGGTTATAGATACGCCTCAAAGGGTTTACTATGTGTCGGGTAAGTCTTTTTTGGTTTCGATAAGGAGACGGAAGAGATGGAATCTTACAGTAAGAACAATATATTGAACGATATAGATATAGCTAATATTTATTATAATTACGATAAAAGTATCTGGTTATCGTGTATGCCAACTCAATGTAGATATTTTGCACGATAATGGAAAAGTGTTTAATATACCGGATATTAAGAATGCCATATTGACTACGGCAAAAGGTATCAACGATGTAAAGTTTACGGTGATAGAATTTATTTGGCTACCGACTTTGGTATCGTTGTTTTTTGAACGATAAGAAAAATGAAGTGAGCGAATCTTATAATTACGGAAAAAAAAAATCAGTCTGATAGGAGCTTGCGACAAGTATTGGTTTTTTGTTGCCGACGACGGTCTTTATTATATAAATAGCGATGCCATCAAGTACGATATCGCCAAGTGGGTTTTATTGGACGATGTACCGGGAACGACTATTTATGCGCTTATGCCTTTCAACGATAAATATTTGTTTTATTCTAAGGGCGGCAATCTTCATTTCCTCGATATAAATAACGGGTTGTCTCTATTGGGAACCTTGAATATGGGAGTGATGAATGTAGATAAATATTATGACGGGTTTGTTTTGAGAGGATATGTTTATGTCGCTTTCTGTAAACCGGATATAGTGAATGGAGCTATACAGTTCGATGGTATTTTCAATTTTCAAAATCAATCGGATTATTTGGTGAATGTGTTGACTTCTTCATACGAAAAAGATATGTCTATATGGGCTTTGGGAGAAAGCGGTTTGTGTCATTTCAGTATGGGGAATAATCAATTCGTTATGTTGAAGGAACCGTTTTTGCCCAATGTATCGAATGTGGCAGACCCGTGGAATCTCGTTATTAACGATCATAAACTTTATGTAAGTAATTCGGGTCCCCGTAGAGGAACCGAAGATCAGTACGATGCAAACAAAAATAAGCGTATTGGATCAGGGGAAACTGGTCTGTAATCGATGTGGGAGAAGTGCCGTTGGAAAATGGTAAAACAGGAAATAGAATATATTCGAGTTATAATATGGCATTCGATACCGATGATTCCAACACCTTTTATATAGGAACTTGGTTCGAAGGCATATATAAGATTTCGGGGACAGAATGTGTAGGACATTATACGTCGTTGAATTCGCCGCTTTCTAAGGGTTGGGCTATGGCTGTGCCTAATATTGTTTTTTTGATAGAGATGGTAATCTTTGGATAGCACATGCGGGCGATGTGGGCGTAAGTATGTTGCCTAAGGCCAAGCAATCTATCGATACAGATGAATTGAAAGCGAGCGATTGGTATCAATTCGGTTATTCGGAAATAAAGAATAATAAATATGCCAAATTGCTTATACCGAATCATTCTACGGCAAAAATGGGTCGTTTATGGGGATTGGCCCGGTTCTATATTCGCTTTTTTGACGATAAGGGCACGTATAATACGATAGCCGATGACAGAACGAAAAATATAGTTTCGTTTATGGATCAGGATAATAAAACGTTTACTCCGAATTATTACACCTGCATAGAAGAGGATAACAACGGTCAGATATGGATAGGAACTTCGTCTGGGCCTATCGTGATTACGAATCCAGACCATGTTTTTAGCGACAGTTTCCGTTGTACTCGAATAAAAATAGCCCGTAACGACGGGACGGATAATGCCGATTATTTATTACAGAATATCAATATTACCGACATATTCGTAGATGGCGCCAATCGTAAGTGGATAGGAACCCGAGAATCGGGATTGTATTTGGTAAGTGCCGACGGGTCGGAGATTTTGAACCACTTTACGGCAGAGAACAGTAAACTGCCTTCGAATCATGTAACCGAAGTAATCGTCGATCCGGTAACGGGTGTGGCTTATATAGGAACGACCAGCGGTTTGGCTGCTTATCGGTCCGATGCTGTACAATCGTCCGACGATTATAGTAATGTCTACGCTTTTCCCAATCCGGTGAGACCCGATTATGAAGGTTGGATATCGGTGACAGGATTGATGGAGAATAGTTTGGTGAAGATTACCGATACGGCGGGTAACTTGTTTTTTCAAGGCTATTCCAATGGCGGACAAATATCGTGGGACGGCAGGGATCGTAGCGGTAATCGGGTGAAAACCGGCGTGTATCTTGTTTTCGCGTCTTCCGGTGGTTCGTCGAAACAATCGGGAGTAGTTACTAAAATTTTAGTTGTCAATTAATTAAAGTATATGCATTCTCTTCGATTATTCGAATATTGCCCTCGTTGCGGTTCTCATCGTTTCCAAGAGAACGATGCTTCTTCCAAACGTTGCGAGGATTGTGGCTTTGTGTATTATCTTAATCCAAAAGCATCGGTAGCGGCATTCGTTATGGATAGGCAATCGAGAATTTTAGTTTGTCGCAGGGCGTTCGATCCGTCCAAAGGCATGCTGGATTTACCGGGTGGGTTTACAGAATGTGGAGAAACGGTAGAGGAGGCTGTCGTTCGGGAATTGTCGGAAGAGATAGGTTGGAAACCGAAGCAGATGAAGTATTTGTGTTCTTTCCCGAATGTCTATCGTTATTCGGGTTTTGACGTACACACGATGGATTTGTTTTTTCTTTGCCGAAGCGATGAAGATATGAGCGATTTGAAAGCGCATGACGATGTTGCCGAATGTTTCTGGTTGCGGAAGGAAGAAATCGAACCCGAAAAATTTGCTTTTCAATCTATTCGTAAGGCTGTCGATAGATTATTGAAAGACGATAAATATTGGGTTAAGGATTAAAAAAGATTGGGAAACCACTCTTTCAGATAGTTGATACCGATTACCACCAAGTAGTATCGGGAGAATTTTCCTACCATCATGGAGAGTAACGTGCCGAGAGGATTGGCTCTGAGTAGTCCGAGAGCCACGATCATGATGTCGCCGATAACCGGAATAAAGACGAAGAATCCGAAAAGAGAGCCTTTCCCTTTCAGAAAGCGTTGCATTTTCGAGAGTTTTTCTTCCGGTATTTTCAGATAGGTGTGTATCCACTCTGTTTTTCCCAAGTAGCCTATATAGTAACAAGTGACACCTCCCAACCAGTTTCCCAAAGTGGCAGAGAATACACAGCCCCAAGAATCGTATCCGGCTATTAAAAAGAAGTCCCAGCACGGCTTCGGAACTGAACGGAATTATGCTTCCGGCCAGAAACGCCGCTATGAAAAGACCGAAGTATCCCCATTCGCTCAGACCGGCAATAAATTCCATACGAACAATCCTGTGTAAAGGGTTAATATGAGATAGAACAACACTACTCCGTATTTTTTCGTATTGTTCGTGAAGAAAAATGCAGCTTGCATGGCAACTGCCATATTTAGGACAGGCAGATAGAGGGTATAGTTTCTATAATCTATAATCAGAAGTATGGCGGAGTAGACCGACAATAGGTTTATAAAGCCGTTATAAGCTCTTGTTTGGCGTTTCTCGTTGAATGTGGTATATAGTGTCGCTGTACCGGAGAAAAGGCCTAAAAGAGCAGTTAAAACGATTGTCCAGAATTGTGGGTCGTTAAAGGGGGAGTGTTTCGGGTATATGAAACGTAAAATCGGGAATCAATGCAGACAATCCTGAGAAAGGCATGATTCCTATTCCGATCAATATCCAGAACGGGGGTGGCGAATCCGATAAATGCTCCTAACAGGGATTTCAGCGTGAAATACCTTATTTGCGCGAATCCGATGATGAACAGGGGTATGTAATAAGCAAATTCGGGACAGAACAGGGTACATAGGGAGATGATTCCCATCATTAGAAATGCCGGTTGTGCCCTTTCTTGCTGATAAGCCGAGAAAAAAAGAAAACAAAATCGTCGTTAGAACCACAGCCATTATGTTTCCGTTGCATAAGAGCGAAAGGGACGGGGAACAGACTTCCAACAACAGAAAAAATAGGAATGGAAGCAATGTGTGTTTCTGAATAAGAGAGAAAAGGTTGTTGATACGCAACAGCAGAATACCCCGGATAGAATGAGAATGCTGTTGACCGAATGGTTCGATAGGGGGGAGGAAAGCCATCTTTCGGCACTCGGAAACAAGATTCCGGGACTCCCTTCGCAAGGGAGATATGTTGCGAACCGGCTTGTGAGATATACACCGGTCAGATAGAAAACAATCGATCCAACCAGTGTATATTTATTGTTTATGAATGATTTCAGATTCATTGTTTTACAAGTCGGCTCCTATGTCGGAACGGAAATATTTACCTTCGAAAGAGACGGCTTTGGCACTTTTGAAAGAGTTTGCCAAAGCCTCTTCTTTGGTCGCACCGTATGAGCTGAGGGGGCGATGACGCGTCCGCCGGAGGTTACGATTTTCCCGTTTTTGAATGTCGTTCCGGCGTGGAACGGAATGCTGTCCGTCACTAAATCCAGTCCTGTGATTTCCTTTGCCTTTTTTCATAGGAACCGGGATAGCCACCCGATACCAGCATAACGGTTACGGCAGCCCGTGGGTCTTCTGTCAACTCTTTTTTCCCGGAGCGTTCCTTGTGCCACACCTTCGAGCAGGTCGACCAAGTCGGATTGAATACGCAACATGACGACTTCGGTTTCGGGGTCTCCCATACGAACGTTGTATTCGATCACCATCGGTTCTCCTTGTACGTTGATCAATCCCAAGAATATGAAACCCTTGTACGTGATATTTTCTTTTTTTCAAACCTTCGATGGTGGGTTTTACGATACGCTCTTCCACTTTTTTTTCATGAACGTGGCATCGGCGAACGGTACGGGTGAAACGGCTCCCATGCCGCCGGTATTGAGTCCGGTATCACCTTCTCCTATTCGTTTGTAATCTTTGGCAACGGGGAGTATGCGGTAATCTTTGCCGTCGGTGAGAACAAAGACAGAACATTCGATGCCCGATAGAAATTCCTCGATAACCACGGTTTTACTGGCATTCCCGAACATGCCGTTCAACATTTGTTTCAATTCGTCTTTCGCCTCTTGCAGGTCGTTTATGATAAGTACGCCCTTGCCCGCCGCCAATCCGTCGGCTTTAAGCACGTAAGGGGCTTTCAACGTTTCGAGAAAGGTATATCCCGCTTCCAGATTTTCCTGCGTGAAACTTTCATACCGGGCCGTGGGTATATTGTGACGCATCATGAATCCTTTGGCAAACTCCTTGCTGCCTTCCAAGCGGGCGCCTTCCTTCGACGGACCTATAACAGGTATGTTTTTCAACTCCTCGCAAGATACGAAGTAGTCGTATATTCCTTTTACCAATGGGTCTTCGGGGCCCACAACGACCATGTCGATATGTTTTTCCACTGCAAATTTTCCGATGGCATCGAAGTCGGTCGCCGGTATTGCCACATTCGTACCTATGGCTGCGGTTCCGGCATTTCCGGTGCGATATAAAGTTTGTCGGTTTTTGGACTTTGCTTTATCTTCCAAGCTAAGGCGCATTCGCGACCTCCCGATCCTAATAATAGAATATTCATTGTATGGAGTTTTTAGGTTTATTCTGGTTTGTCGGAGTCTTTTTACGATTATCGTCCGACGGTTTTATGGAGGGCTGCTTGAAGGTTACAAATTTCCGAAAAGCCGCTTCTCCGTGCAAGCGTTCCGATTTTTCGCCGTCGGGTTTGAACCGTTCCGGACGATCGAATGTTTTTTTCCCTATGGGTTTTCCCGGTTTGGAATCCCGACGGAACGAAGGTTTTCCCGATCGGTCGAAACGCTCTGTTTTGTCGCTTCGTCGGTCGCTGTCGTATGTCCTTTTTCTATCGAAAGGAGCTTTGCCTCGCAGATTGGTTCGACGAGTCTGTCCCTCCCGTTTATCCAAGTTTTTGCCTTCTTCTTTGAATTCTTTTGTATCGGCCGTCGAAAATCTCGTATTTCCGGTATTCGCACTCCAAAGCTCCGTTCATCAGGTCTATTTTTACCGAGGGTTTCAGCCCTATTTTATCGAAGCATTCTTTATGGTAACTGATGATCCATGCATCGTACCCTTTGAAAAACATGCTTTAAACGGTTGCCTATCGATTCGTACAGTCCGAACAAATCGCTCGATGAGATACGTTCTCCGTAAGGGGATTGGTGATGAGAATGCCTTGTTCGGACGGAGCGGTCTCGTATCGTTGTATAGGCATGATTTTGAGATCGATGTATTTGGCTACCCGGCGCTTTTTTATGTTTTTGTCGCGATGTCGAGCGCTCGCGGGGAAATGTCGGAGCCATATATGCGATGGGTAAACTCCTGTTCGTGACTATCGTCGTTGTAGAGCGTTTCGAACAGCTCTTCGTCGAAATCTTTCCATCTTTCGAAAGCGAAACTTTTCCCTGAAAATACCGGGATATGTATGGGTAGCGATCAAAGCGGCTTCGATGAGAATGGTTCCCGACCCGCACATAGGGTCTATAAAGTCGGTTTCTCCGTGCCACCCCGTTTTCAATATCATTCCGGCGGCCAATACTTCGTTGATGGGGGCTTCGGTTTGTCCCACGCGGTATCCTCGCTTGTGCAGAGACTCTCCCGAACTGTCGAGCGACAGCGTGCAGCTCATGTGCGATATATGGAGATTCAATACGAGTTCCGCTCCGTTTAACCGCACCGAAGGTCGTTTGCCTGTCTTCTCCATGAAATAGTCGGCAATGGCATCTTTCGCTCGGTAGGTCACGAATTTGGAATGTTTGAAACAGTCGGAATAGGTGACGGAGTCGATCGAGAATGTCGTTTCGGGAGAAAGCAGGGTATCCCATTCTGAACGCTTTCATTTTTTTCATAGACTTCTGTCGGGGTTCGATGCTTCGAATTTATAAATAGGTTTCAGTATTCTCAGAGCTGTTCGACAGGCCAATTGGTTTTGTAAAGAAGAGTCTTGTCTCCGTGGAAGGATACCATTCTTCGACCTATTTCTATATCCTCGGCTCCCCAGATTTTTAATTTTCTGCCAGAACATCTTCGAGTCCTTGAAAAGTTTTTCGCTACGATTTCAAATTTTTCGGTATTCACGATAGTGTGTATTGTATTTATTTCTTATGGTTTTGCTTTTTTTGTACAAGGCGTTCCCGGGAGCTACGTTTTCGGTAACCCAGATGTTTCCGCCGATTACAGCACCTTTTCCGATGGTTATTCTTCCCAATATGGTGGCATTGGAATAGATAATGACATCGTCTTCTATGATGGGATGCCGGGCGATACCCTTAATGGGATTGTTGTTTTCGTCCAGTGGAAAACTGCGAGCCCCCAACGTTACTCCCTGATATAGCTTCACTCTGTTTCCGATAACGGAGGTCGCTCCGATTACGACTCCGGTTCCGTGGTCTATGGCGAAATATTCCCCCGATAACGGCTCCCGGGTGTATATCTATTCCGGTTTCGGAGTGAGCCATTTCGGTAATGATACGGGGAATCAAGGGGACGTCCAATTCTAACAGTTTATGGGCGATGCGATAGTTGCAAATCGCCCGGATAGCGGGATAGCACAGAATAACTTCGGCTTTGTTTTGTGCTGCCGGATCCCGTTGTACATGGCCGTGACATCGGTGGATAGGATGCGGCGCATTTCGGGTAGGAAAGTGATAAAGTCGATCGCTTTCTGTTCGGCCGATTCCTGTAACCGTTTTAAATCGCTGTCTGTATGATCGGTATTTTTTTGGAATAATAATCCTGCTGAGATTTGTTTGACCAATACTTCGAAAAGTTTTTCGGTATTGATACCCGTGTGGTAGAGCAAATTTTCTTTGCTTACGTCGGGGAGTCCGTAGAATCCCGGAAAAATGAGCGACCGGCAGAGCGATATGAGTTCTTGTAGTTGTTTTTCGGAGGGAAGTACTTCTCCTCTGCATCGCTGGTGATGCAACTCTTCGAGAGAAAGAAAATCGGATAGTTTTTTACAGTCTCTTTCAGTCTGTCTGCGTATTCGTAGCTACTCATGTGCAAAGATGGGTATTCGCATTTTGTGCAAAGATAACAAAGATAGCCGATAATAGTGCTTTTACGGAATTATTTCTTAGGTGTTTTTGGAGAATAAGAATCGATTCCGGGCCCATATTCATCAGAAGGTCGATGATACTCAGGTCGGGTTGGAAACCATATTTTCGGAGAATACTTGATAGTAGGGTTTCAGTTGTACGGGTAAGATGGTTTCGGCTTTTTTCTTCTCTTGGGGTGTATGACATCTCTTAGGTCTGTTTCCCCGGGAGCAGGTTCGAGTAAGACGAACTGTATTCTATATGCGGTTCATACGGTGCGGCGTATTTCTTCATTGAAATCCAACAGAAATTCGTACCGCTTCTCGAAGAACGGGCGTATATCGTCTTGGTAGTATTCGAAAAAGGGGAGGACCCGTAAGTTTGAAGCGATAGCATTCAATGCAAATGCCTCCACTCTCCGTGGTCGGAGATACGAATGTCTTTCGTGGGGCATTTAATCGTATCGGGTTTGACTGATAGGGACAGACAGTGCCAATAGTCCGTTCGCTCCGGCTATGTGGCAAAGTGTTCCGATAGTTTGTTTGCGCCAGTTGCACCACTGTTCGATGACTATCCGATCGTGTCGAGGAATGATGCGTAGTAGGATACCGGGCAAATAGGCGGTCGATAGATATACTGTACTCATAATTCGGTTTTGAAGAAACGATTCGGTGCGTAATGATTGCCAAAACGGTTTTTCGGGGATTTCGAATAACCGATGCATACGGCCTTTACCGATGAGGTGGGAGTGGGGAAGAACTCCGAACGG
>VOFI01000088.1_pt1 | contig 80001 bp, 102 predicted proteins | sample 5384131 | NCBI WGS metagenome assembly VOFI01 (sample SAMN12384728, study PRJNA508395) | human gut metagenome | isolation source: healthy gut H | host: Homo sapiens
CTGGCCGATATGCGCCGACGCACATCTCACCGAACTATTATAACAGAACTTGGTTACAAAATAAATACCAAAATATCAAAAAAATGACAAAACCGTGACATGAAAGCAACGAACCGCCTGCTCGATTTATGATCTGACTTTTCACGCCTGCTATAACGATCTTTCCATTCCTTCTTTCCGAATCCCCGCCTTATCCTTGAATAATGGACACGGAATCAGTTAAAAATATTCTATTTACCTCATTCGGCGGATAAAATATCACAATTTGCAATATTTATATGGGAGATTTTGTCGAAACTATTGACAATTATTCACATTCTTACTACTATACAAGATGAGATTTTGTTTTATATTAATTCAAATGAAAGGATCGAGAAGAAATGGAATTGATCAACACGAAAGATCTGTACGAAAATGACGCATTTGTCATTATTGAGGCAGAATTTGAGGACAGCGAAACCAAAAAGCGAATGCAGGAAATTTCGCTGGGACTTAAAAACAACCAAGGGGATATTACAAAAATTCGTACCATTCACCGCAAGCAATTAAACAGATAAAATAAGAACTAGCCAAAAAAAGTTGAAAATTATATTTTAGTAATTTTCTTTTTAATTCATCAAAGCATAATTCATAGTAATAATTATCAATTATTACTTCCCCTTCCGGTGAGGAGATAAGATAAGGCTTTATTATATTCTGATTATTATTTTTCATAATACCATTTGTTATTTGAGGTAAGTTCAAATATCAGTTTTAATGGAATTTTAATCAATTCTAAGATAAAGTCTATAATAATCTTGTTAACTGTCAGTCTTTCCGGCTTATATGAAAGATTCATTGATAAATGATTATCAACACACAAATTAATTGAACTACTATCGTGGTTAACTTGATATGTCTGTTCTCCAATATTTATATTATAACTTGCAAAGTCATTTTCATTAAAGTTAAACAATATAGATATATCTTTCATTTTATATTCCTCATAATTTATACATATATGCGCAAATAGCCATCTAATCTTCTTGGCGAATCGATAAAATAATCTAAGACTCCAGATAGAGCTCCGCCTAACGATAAAACTAAATCAATAAAACAGGAACCGTCTCCTGTTCTAATCGACTGCGAATAATGTAGTTTCATCGTTGGTTATCGCACAGAGATAGTGACTATCGTAGTTACATTTCACATCTAAAAAGCGGGAGCTTTTAGGAAATTCAACTTTTTTTATTAACGAAAAATCCTCACCATCGTATATGTACAAAGCGAACATCGCAGAGATAAGAAAATATTTACCGTTGCTGACCCAATTTATACTATATACGGTTTCAGGTACTTTGAATTTTATCCTGGATGTACCTGAAAAATCAAAAACTTCTATTGTCTTCCCATTTGCATATGCGATATAGTCATTATTGGGTTCAATACTATAATTTGTTAGAGGAACATCCTTTGAGATTTTATACAATGGAGTTGAATCATTACGCATGGGATACTGATAAATTGACAATTCACGATTACGCTCTTTAAGCGAGTTTATCGAAACAAAATATATTTGATTTCCCAATCCTAATATATCCCAACAATATTTCGGTTGGCAACAAATTTCCTTAACATCGGTATGATTGACAATATAAGCTTTTCGATAAAATTCATTATGTTTTGCCGAAACCAACAATTTATTATCAAATACCCTATATAAATTGCAATCAACTCCGAAATTCTTTTTGCAGAACGGTACAATGTTGATCTTTTAAGTTTATGCAATATAGACTTCCATGCTCATTGACAACATATGCAAATCCATCTATAAACAAACAATAATAAGATTTTTTTATCGGAAAAGTCATTGTTTGTTTTCCATCGTGAATAAAAACACGGTTCTTACTATTGTAAAATGTGTTTTTTCCATCTGAGAGTAGAATTTCTTGGAAATATTCGCTTTTAGGTGTTATGGATTTGACGCGCTTTATTTGCATAATTTTCCTGCTCCCTTTAAAACAGGGAACCGTCCCCCGTTTTATAGTTTGATTTGTTAGCGCTTATGACCTAAAGTGGACGAAATTTGAATCTACAGAACTAATTTCGAAATTAGAAATGCAAACAGCCAGAGTACACCTATTATAGATGAAAACATGAGAATGGTTTTAAATGTTTGCCGCCCCGTCTTTGCCGGAAAAAAGATCTAAATAGGCAGCGAAAAGAATAATTAATATGGTTGATATACTGCCAAGTATTACCAGAATTATTTTTCCAACAATTTTTCCAATCATCTGTTATCACCTAATCAAGAATAAAATCATAGCTCCATTTGCAGAATTTTAAGCTAAATCTAATACCCGCTCTTCTTAAGCGGTTTCCATAAAACAGGGAGCCGTTCTCCGTTCTACATTCCCTGTTTTACAACTTGTTCCATGCATCAATAACCGCTGTGGCATCGGCAACGAAATTCTCCTTAGAATACTGAATTTTATAATTCTTGCCTTGCTGGATCTGACAAGTCGCGTAAATGTATGTATCATTCTTGCTTTGTAGTACTAAATTGTACGCCAATACATTGTCATCCTCACCCTCCGGCTGACCGTAATATAACATATACGCACCGATTTTCTCTTGATTACTTAATGTAAAGTCATCATCAGAACGATCACAAATTTTATTCTGCACAAACCCCACATTACTCTTTGCATAATAGCAATAAAACGAAATGCTACTATCTTTCATGTTATCCGGTGTGTATTCAACTGAAACATTTCCTAACCGACCAAAACGATTTTGCTCTAAAACCACATCAGAAATGTGGTTCGGCAAATCCACTCCATTGTCATTTAGGCCCTCTTCTTCACCTAAGGCACTCGGTTCTTGCTTTTCCAATTCATCACATACGGCTGTAATGGTTAGCGGTGAAGCGAGAGCTTTCTCCGATTCTGTAGTCAAAAATGAAATTGTAAAAGGTAACGGAAAAATAAAGATAAATACAATAGGAAGTATAATTCTTACAGTTGAAACCAGGTAATGCTCATTCCCTACTTGTTTTTTGACGAATTGCAGCAGCCAAAAAGCCCACAAGAATGAAAACATACACAAGACAAATAATGACTAATCCGATGATTATTCCGAATTGAGCAAGATCAAAATTGAAGCAGAAACAAGCGGTGTGTTTATGGGCATAATTTGCGCGTACCAAATAACTGCGCCCAAAACAGCAAGTGTCAATATCAGCTGAATACTATAGCTGATAATATATTTGTTCTTTTTCATAGCTTTTTCACCTTTCCCTGTTTTACACTTTTCTCATACACCCTATCTCCCAGATAGAAAAAAATACAGAGTTTACGGCTCTATTTTAACAGATAAATGGTATTTTGTAAAGTGAATTCAAAAAGAACAGAAAAAAGACCCCTCGCATCTTGCGAAGAGCCTTTGGTGTCGATAGCTGGGATCGAATCGGGTAATACAGAGAACCGTCCCCTGTTCTAAAAGAGCGGTATACATTTTGGTATACATTTTATCGTAAAGTAGGGTAAAACAGCGTAAAACTCGCACAAAAAGTGTTCATTGGAAAAGGGCATAAAAATCCCCTAAAATAGCCAAAAATCGGCGATTTTAAGGGAAATTTACTGGTGATCCATCGGAGATTCGAACTCCGGACACCTTGATTAAAAGTCAAGTGCTCTGCCAACTGAGCTAATGGATCGCATCCGCCCCTAAGGGGCGCTGGCTGGGGAGGCGGGATTCGAACCCACGCGTGAGGGAGTCAAAGTCCCTTGCCTTACCACTTGGCGACACCCCAATGGTTACGGGCGTTATTCAAAAAAATGGGGTGGGATATCGGTTCGAACCGATGACCTCCAGTGCCACAAACTGGCGCTCTAACCAACTGAACTAATCCCACCATATATTGGCGCGCTTGAAGGGACTCGAACCCCTGACCCACTGCTTAGAAGGCAGTTGCTCTATCCAGCTGAGCTACAAGCGCAAATTGGGCATCCCTTGCTGGAGCGGGTGATGGGAATCGAACCCACACGACCAGCTTGGAAGGCTGGGATTCTACCATTGAACTACACCCGCAGATGCAACGGTCATTATTATAGCCAAACAGGGGCGAACTGTCAAGGGATTTTGAAAAACTTTTTTCTTTTTCAATGCCCTTTTCCTAAGTGCGTATTTATTTTATACCATATTTTACACCAAGATGCAAGGGAAATCACCAAAAGTCTTTTGTTTTTCTCCCTGAGATTCTCTCGTTACCCCCCCTCTCTTTCTCTCGCTTAGCAATTCTCTAAAGTAAAAGAATACAGCTGTATGTTGCCGCAAGCCTTTCATCCATGATTCATTTGCTACGCGGCGATTTTCTTTCATTGAATCTTTTTGTTTTTATCCTCTTTCTATTGACAGCGGATAAAGCCTATGGTAAAATCTATTCAGTTAGTGACCACTAACTGTTAGCTTAAAAACAATGGCACAAATTGAATTTCAAAATGTGACCAAAAACTGGATAGGATCACCTGGCTGAAAGGCGTGGAATAATCCCCTATTTATCGTAAATACTTATAGCCGACGGGCAATACCGTCGGCTAAGATTTGAAAAAAGCAGTTAGCGTTTGCTAACCACAAAGGAGCATTAATGCTGGAGCAATACCTCATCAACCACTGCGCGCCCACTTTGGCGTCGCTGAAAACCGCCAATCTGTTCAACTGTACTGCGGAGAACCCAACAGCATTGCAAATGGCCGTTTCCCGCTGGCAGGCACTGCTGGCGCCAAAGGGTGTTGAACTGCTGCTGTTGCGGGAAAACGGCAATCGGGCGCTGGTATATGTGTACCGTCCGGATCGGCTGGCCCGCGACCTGCAACAGCCGGGGGTGGCTGCATTTCTCGCCCACTGCGGCTATACCGGCACGGCTCCGGCTGCCTGTCTTGAGGTGTTAAGGCGCAAGCTGGCAGTCAGCAGCGACTTTCCCCATGAGATCGGCCTGTTTTTAGGCTATCCTCTGGGCGATGTGATCGGCTTTATTGAGAACCACGGCCAAAACTGCCTTTGCAGCGGGGTTTGGAAAGTTTATACCAACCCGGAGGCTGCCGCCGGTGCCTTTCGTAAATTCAGCAAATGCACCCGCGTATATCGCCGTTTGTTCTTTGGCGGGCAGCGGAATGTGGAACAGCTTACAGTAAAAATTGCTTAATATTTTTTTAGATACAGAAAGGAATTTATTATGAAAAAAATCGCGATCGTTTATTGGAGCGGCACAGGCAATACGGCTCAGATGGCAGAGGCTGTGGCAGAGGGCGCAGGCGCTGCCGGTGCGCAGGCAAACCTGTTCACCCCCTCTGACTTCTCCCCTGCCCAGGTCAAGGACTATGACGCCATTGCTTTTGGCTGCCCGGCCATGGGCGCAGAGCAGCTGGAGGACTTTGAATTTGAGCCGCTGTTTCTGCAATGCGCGCCGGAACTGAACGGCAAGGACATTGCCCTCTTTGGCTCCTACGGCTGGGGCGACGGCGAGTGGATGCAGACCTGGGAGGACCAGTGCAAAGACCTGGGTGCCCACCTGGTGTGCAACAGCGTCATTGCCAATGAGGCGCCGGACGATACCGCCCTTGCCGCCTGCCGCAACCTGGGCGCCGCCCTGGCGTAACCCCCTATAAATGCAAACCGACCCGGTACAGATTTCTGTACCGGGTCGTGTTTTATTGATCCCCATTTGGATCAAGCATTTCAATTTCGTGCTGAAAATACTGCTCTTGGAAATTAACTGCCTTTTCGATCTCGTCCGGTGGAAAAGTGACACCGGTTGGCGCAGCAATCCATTTGTCCTCCACATCATCCAGCCGATGAATGACCGCGATCACGCGCCCTTTGTATTTCTCCACCGGCTGGCTTACGCCCAGCAAATACACATCCGCTTCTTCCCCATCTGCACTGAAAATATACGGCACATAGCCATAGTTCACCGGGTAAATCATATCCGTGTGCTTTGGGTGATGACTGCCAAGGGGTCGATCGATCAGAATATCTACCATTTTGCCAAGGAGCATATCAGATAAAGCCCGGCGCAAAACAGACCGGATAAAGGATTGCTTGCCCTGCACATAGTCCTCTCTGCCGCTGTCCGTAGGCAACTGGGCAGCCAGCGCCAGCTTTAGGCGCTCATATTCCCCGGCTGTGTCCGGGTGGGTGCAAAGATAATCCCGAAACAGAATATAATTCTGCCAGTCCACGCTGCCGGTGCGCACAATATGGATAAAGTGGGTTTGCAAGTCTCCGGAACCGTCATAATAACTGCCGCTGGCAAACAGCAGCTGCCCCCGCACCCCCGCCTGTGCATTGGGACGGTAATAGAACCCGGCGGCACGCAGCTGCTTTTCATAGGCCAAGAGCGCGTCAAAATCATCAACCGCAACGGCAATATCAATAATCGGCTTTGCCTGTATCGTGGGAATGGCGGTGCTGCCTACATGAGCCATCTCCACCGCAACCGGCCCAAGAATGTGGCGTAGCCGTGCCATGGTCGCCTGCGCCTCCGTCTCCCATGCCTTTTCGTGGGGATACAGCGCCACCGCCCCGCGTTTCAGTCCAAGCATTTTTAACCTCCTATCTTTTGTATTGTCCCTATGTTCTATGTTTGTTCAGAAAAATAATATTGAAATTACTCCAAGAAATTTCACATTTTTCCTTGACAATTCATTTCGTATGGTGTATTATATACACAATCCGATTGGTTGGATGGTTGTTCGACACCGAAAAAAGAAATGAAAAAGGAAAGGGCAGTGTATCCGGCGCGTTTTATCTCATTTATTTATTCTCTCTCTTTCGCGCGCCGCATTTAAACACCCGCCGCATCGATCGGTGCAAGGGAAGAGCAGGTCTCACGGCCTGTTCTTTTCTTTTGCAAAACAAGGAACCGTCCCCTGTTCTATTTTATGCTGGGAACCGTCTCCACTTTAATCAGGTATTGATGCTGGCCCAGCATATACTCCATGAATCACATAATTTCTAATTTCTTTTTCTGTGCCTTTTCTCCAACTACTGATAGGCAAAGTATAATCATTCTTATCTACTTGAAACCGAATGTGTATATCATTGCTGGACAGGGACTTCATGATTTCTTCATCAGATAAATACTTAGGCACTAACAAGACGATTGTTACCGAAGCACCGCTTTCAGATGGTGATAACTGAAATGAACCTTCATAATATGTGTCGTATTCGCGCGAAGTGATATTTGGGTATATGTTAATCTGTTGCATCATCATATTTTCCATTTTGTAATGAGAATGGTTTTCTACATATAGCACATAGCAAACCGGCTTGTAGCCCTCCTTAACCGTACCGTCATACGATGAATCCTCGCCTAAATAGATGCCGCACACATCCACTCTAGATAAATCAACCTGTGCGCTCTCAGCTTGGTTGTGACCAACATTCGCACACGAACATAACAATACGCAACATGCCACAAACATTGAGACGATAACCCCAAAATTTATACCTTTTTTCATTTGTATCTCCCAATTCATTTCAATATGAACACATAAACTATCGCATTCTCATTGTCTTCAAAATATTTTCTAAGGCCAGAAATACAGGGGACGGTTCCCTGTTTACACTTTTCTCATATTTCTCATACGCCCTATGTCACATATAGCAAAATAAATACAGAGTTTACGGTTCTATTGTAACAGAAAGGCGACGCTCTGTAAAGTTAATTCAAAAGAGCAGAAAAAAGGCTCCTCGCATTTTGCGAAGAGCCTTTGGTGCCGATGGCGGGGGTCGAACCCGCACGGTATCGCTACCACTGGATTTTGAGTCCAGCACGTCTGCCAATTCCATCACATCGGCGTATTCTATTGTACTAAGCCCGAAACGGGGGCTGTACCGGCCAGCTTGGTGCTGGTAACCGGACTTGAACCGGTACGGTGTTGCCACCGAGGGATTTTAAGTCCCTTGCGTCTGCCGATTTCGCCATACCAGCACATAGCCCTAATATAATAGAATATTCCGCCGAAAATGTCAAGGTATTATTGCAAATTTTCTTTGATTTTTTGGTAAATTTCAATCGCTTTGAATCGCACGGCATAGCCGTCGCCGTTCTCGATCAAGCGAACCTCGTCCTCGTCAAGATAAGCGGACAGATCCTCTTTGGTACAAGCAGACAGGCACACTGCCGGGAACAGCACGCACCACCAGTTATGCCCCGCCCCTGCGCCGATCTCAATCTTAAGGGCATTATAATACCCGGCGGGTAAAGTCACATTCTCATACACCCGCGTATTGAAATACTCCCGGACGACGCGGGCGGTGACTTGGTAATTGTAGCCCTCCTGTCGAATCCGCTGGCGAGCGATCTCCGTAATGCGCTGCAAGTTGTTCTCCGCCGCCTGTTGGGCTTCCGTTACCGATTGGCAGTGGGAGAAGAAAGTGCACGCCTGCAGCACATCGTCCCGCACCAGCAGCTTTAAGTCCTGATCCGCCTTGGTGTCGGAATTGGCCAAAATATGCAGGCGAAACACATCCTCGCTCACCCGCTCACCGGTCTCCACCAGCGGGGCGAAGCAGGCGGCAAACAAGCAAAAAAGAGAGAAATAATGCGGAAAATAAGTATAGTTTTTTCATATAATAAAACCTGCCTTTCAAAAAAGAGTGTTGGCAGGTTTTGGTATTTTTATACAGGGGCAAACAGATTACCGGTCTGCGTTGGCGCATACTTGCCACCGGACAGCTCCGTCAAAGCCGCTGCAAAGGACGAGAGCCGTGTTTCCTCCATGGTATAGGCCAGGGTGACCGCTGCGCCAAAGTCCGCGTTTTGCACCCGCGCGCCGTGGTCGGCCAGCAGGTTGTTCACCCGCTCATAATAGCTATAATCCACCGTCAGCTCCATGGCGGCGCAAGGCGCCATGGTCACGACACCGGCAGCCTCCAGCGCCAAAGAACAGGCGTGAGAATAGGCGCGCACCAGTCCACCGGCACCCAGGAGGATGCCGCCAAAATACCGTGTCACCACCACGCACACATCCTGCACACCGCTTTTCAAGAGTACATCCAGCACCGGCATACCGGCAGTACCGCCCGGCTCACCGTCATCCGAGGAACGCTGCACGCCGGAGCGCAGCACAAAGGCAGGCACATTATGGGTAGCGTCCCAATGCCGTTGGCGAATACCGGCGATAAAGGCGTTGGCCTCCTCTACCGTATGCACCGGCGAAGTAAGCGATAAAGCGGGATTTCTTCTCCACAAACTCGTCTTCTGCCGGCTCTAATATGGTTTTATATGGCTTTTCCATACCATCACCTACGAAAAAAGGGCAACGCCCAAGCGTTGCCGTCTTTACTTGATTAGCCCTTCTTAGCGAATCTCTTGTTGAATCTGTCTACACGGCCGCCGGTGTCCACCAGCTTCTGTTTGCCGGTATAGAACGGATGGCATTTGGAACAGATATCGACTTTCATATCGCCCTTTGTGCTCTTAGTCTCAAAAGTAGCGCCGCAGGCACACTTTACTGTGCAAGTATCGTAGTTGGGATGAATTGCGTCCTTCATTACTGTCACCTCTTTACCAATTAGTCATAATGCTTTGATATAGTACCACATCTTGTAGCAAAATGCAAGCATTTTTTTAATTTATTTATATTCGCATGGCTTGGACAAACAAAACGAATACAAATACACCGCGTGCACCGGTTTTTGCAGGGTGCGAGCCACCGCGGTTTATATAAAACATCAGCTGCTGCCGGTAGCGTGCCAGCAGTTCTTCTTCCGTTTTCACCCGGTCGGTTTTATAGTCCAGCAGCACCAAGCCCTCCGGCTCCTCAAACACACAGTCCGCAATGCCCTGTACAAAGACCGGATCATCTGCGTCCACCTGTTCCAGGGCGCGCACCGGCAGGAATGACGCCACTTTCAGCTCTCGGTAAACCGCCTTGGCGCCGAACACCCGGGCACCAAATGGGCCGGTAAAGAAAGCGGTCAGCTTTTGCCGATCCAAGGTGTGCGCCTCCTCCGGTCGCAGATACCCGGCACTTTGCACCCGGGCGATCTCCTGCTCTAAATCGGCGCGCGCGGCGGCGTAGTCGCAATACTGCATAAAGGTGTGCATGGCTGTACCCTTCTCGGCCGGAGTCAGGCCGTCCGGCTGCAAAAAGGCCGGCACAGACCGGGCAACATACGCACCGGTAAACACAGCTTCATCCAGTGCGGAAGCGTTGCGCTTGCCACTGACTTTTGACAGTGCCGCATAAGGATAAGTATAATCCAGCTTTTCTCGGATCTGCTCAACGATGTGCGGATCCGCCGCCGTTTCCCTTTCTACCGTCTGCACAGGCGCTTCCGTCTCCGGGGTGTGGAACACCACTTGCAGGGCAAAGTCTGCCGGGTGCACCGGCACCTCCACCGTCGCCATCTCTCGAAGGGCGCCGCCGTCCGGGTGGCACAGCGCCGACATCAGGAGAAAATCGCTATCGTACAGCAATTTGGAGCACAAATGCGGCAAGGGCTTGCCCTGCTGCATATAGGCAGCCAAAGTCTTGACTCGGCTTTCCAAGCTACGCACGCTGGCACAAAAGAGATAAACTGGCTTTTGGCGCGCGTCATAGCCACATACAGCACGCGCAAATTCTCGCTCATAGCAGCCAGGCGGCTCTCTCGCTTGACCACTTCCAGCGGCAGGGGTTGGATAATCAAAATACCCCTCCTCCTGGTGGCACTTGGTTGCCAGTCCCAGCTGCGGATGCAGCAGCATTTTGCCGGTCAGATCCTGCATATTGTACTTGCGCCCGGCGCCTGCCAAAATGCACACCGGGAATTCCAGCCCCTTGGAGTGGTGCACGCTCATAATTTTAACTGCGTTCTCATCTGTAACAATCACCGGCGCGCTGTCCGTTTTGCCGTCGCCGCGGATCATACTGTCCACATAGCGCAAGAACGCCGCCAGTCCCAGTCCGCCGTTTTGGTCGAAACGCCCGGCAATGGAAAGAAATGTCTCCACATTCTCCTGCCGCTGCTGGCCGTCGCCCAAAGCGCGAATATACGCAAACAGGCTCTTGTCCCGAATCAGGCGGCGAATAAACGCCTCAACCGGCATGGTCACCGCCAGTTTTTTATAAAAAGACAGGTCCTTTCGCAGCGCAGCACAGCAAGAGCGACAACTGTTGTCCGGGTGGAACACGGCGGAATAGAACCGACCGTAACCGGCAGTCAGCTTGATCTCTGCCGCTCATCTTCCGTAGCGCCGTAAATGGGTGAGGACAACACGGCCAGCAACGGAATATCCTGCATGGGGTTGTCAATCACCTGCAAATAAGAAAGCAGCAACTGAATTTCGCCATTCTCAAACAAGCCGGTGGCGTTGTCGCAGACCACCGGAATATGCAGATTTTGCAGCGCCTGGGCATAATCTCCGGCGTGGGCGCGCATGCTGCGCATTAAGATAGCAAAATCTCCATACCGCAGCGGTCGCCGGCTGTCGCCATCCTGCACTGTCTCGCCGCTTTGCACCTTCTTTGCGATCAGCGGCTGCGGAAGTTTTTATCCAGCGTAATGGCCGCCGGGAACGCCGGGTGCAGCCGATTGTAAGGGGTGTAGCTGTCTTTCTTTTGCCATAAAGATCTGGGGCATGGCCAGACGAAAGCGGTAAATGCTCTGCTTCACATCGCCCACCATGAAGCGGTTTCCGCCGTTGGATAGAAAGGCAAAAGCCGATCCTGCGCCTCGTTGGTGTCCTGATACTCGTCCACCAAAATCTCCGCATAGCGCCCTTGCAACTGGCGGCCCAGTGCCGTTGCCTGCACCGTACCGTCTGCGGCTTTTTCCATCAATAGATCAATCGCAAAATGCTCAATGTCTGAGAATGCGTAACCGCCCAGCTCGTCCTTTTTCTCTCGCACCAGACGCTCCACCGCCTGCACAACACGGAGCAGCGCCCGGTAGATTGGGTACAAATCGGCGGTATCCTGGGCGTAATCGGCACTGTCAGACACCAAAAAGGTCTTAACATCCTTGGTAATAATCGTTTTATAGATATCACGATTGGCAGCTAAAGCCGCCTTGACATCCGGGTCGATATCCTTACGCACCCGTGGCATATTGGCGAACGACACCGGGAAGCCCTGCTTCATAAAAGCGTCCCAGCCGCTGTGCAGCAAACTTTGCAAGTGAGCGATCAGTTGCCGATCATCGGCAAGCATCTCTGCATATTTATCGTAGGCCGGTTCAGGAGGCAGTTGCCCTGCCGACTGTTTCACAAGGGCAGCGGCAGTCTCCAGCATTTCCTCCACCTGGCGCTTTAGCACAGGATACCAAGGCGAGTCCATCAGCGGCACTGCCGGATCGTAAGCGGCCACAGCTTGCTCCAACCAGTCAAAAGGAAAGGCTTGGGCATTCATAAACCGCATCAGTTCTTTAATCAGCCCAAACAGATCCCTGTCCTTGTCCGGAGTGGTGAACGCCTCAATCAGATGCAGAAAGTCCGGATCGGCCTCTTCGTAAAATTCTGTTAGCACGGTATCAATGGCTTCTTCAAACAGACGGTCATTTTCATTCTCGTCCAGCAGGCGGAAGTCCGCCGCCAGATTCAGAGAAAAAAAGTTCTCACGCACCAGCTTTAGGCAAAATGCGTCTATGGTGCAAATATCCGCACCGCTGAGCAGGGACAGCTGGCGCTTCGCGTTGGCATTCCCAGGATCTGCCGCCAAAATTTGGCGCAGTCGTACGGAAAGACGAGAACGCATTTCTGCCGCAGCCGCATTGGTAAAGGTAACGATCAGCAGCCGGTCAATGTCTACCGGGTGCCCCGGATCGGTAATACACTTGCTGACCCGCTCAATCAGCACAGCCGTCTTGCCGCTGCCGGCAGCGGCGCTCACTAAGATATTGCCGCCCCGGGCATCAATAGCGTCCTGCTGGGCATCTGTCCACTTAGGCATGACTCTCCCCCCTCCTTTTCCAGTTCTGCCAGCACAGCGCTGTCTGTTTGGTCGTCATAGGTACGCGGGGTTACGCTCGACCGAGGCAAAATCGCAGTATTCGCAGGTTTTGTCGTGGTCCTTAGCCTGTACCGGGCGCTGGCCGATTTGACCGTTTTGCAGGGCGTTACCCATATCCGCCACCAGCGCTTCGATCTTGCGCTGAAGCAGCCCCAGCTGTTCCAAGCTGGCAAGGGAGCCGCCCACGCCGCTTTTTTTCAGCCGAACAGGAATGTACTTGCCCGCCAGATCGTGCTCCATGGCCGCCGGAATGTCGCAATCCGGGTTGGTAATCACTATACCGTTCATACCGAACGCCTTGTCCTCCTGACCGGCAATATCCTTTTCCGCGCTGCTTTTCGTCTCCACTGTCATCACACTGCGGGCAGCGTGCATATACAGTACCCCGGCAGGCACACCCGCATAGGGATTGCTGCCGTCGGCGCATACATTAAACAAATATAAGAACATTTGCAGGTTCAGCCCGTTTACAATATCTGCCAGACGAAAGGCCTTGGCACCGGACTTGTAGTCCACCACGCGGACGAACTGCTGACCGTCCTGCTCCAATACATCCACCCGATCCACAGATCCGCGAATGCGCAGGCTGCCGCCATCCTTGAGCGGGATCACCTTGGAATGCACCGCTCCGTCCACATCAATGGGCAGTTCAAAGGCCTTGGCCTCAAAATCGCTCTCGGCAAACTCACCTGCCAAGCGGCACACCACATCCACCAGCATTTTGGACAGGCGGCGGAAGTTGTAGCGGAAGCGGGAGGGCATATCCGACGGATCGCCCATCTCCTCCTTAAAATACTGTTCAATATAGCCGTCCACCAGGGCAGTAATCTGCTTTCTGTCATAGTCAGGCAGTTGCTTGGTGCCCACCTCAGACAGCAGTTTTTCCAGCACATAGTGGATCAGCGTGCCCCGCTCCATCGGATTGATCTCCGCCTTTTGGCGAGGCTGTGCCCCCAGCCCGAATTTGCAGAAGTAGCGGTAGGGGCAGTTGTAATAATCCTCAATGCGGGAGGCGGACAGCACCATATCCTTGCCAAACAGTTTGCGTGCAGTGGCAGTATCTTTGATCATCGGTGTACGGTTCTCCGCCAGCGCCTGTACCGCCGCATACTGCGGCTCGTCGCTGAAATAAGCACGCAGTGCCACGAAGAACGGATCCGTGCTATCATAAAGACCGGACATCAGTTCAAAGGCATTTTGCGGTGTATCGACCAGATCCAGGCCGTTTGCCGGGTTCCATTTTTCTACATGCAGATTCGGGAACAGCGCCTGTATGCCGGTGACAATGGCCGACGGTGCGTCTGCCCGCCCGGTAGCGGTATAGGTAACAAACAGCCGCTCCCGAGGGGCGCTCACCGCCTTATAGGCAAAATACCTCTCCTGTAAATTCAAGATTTCGCCAAAGGAATACAACTTAAAATCATGCGCCGCCAGTTGCTTGCGCTCATTGTCGCTGAGCAGGCCGCCACTGGTGACCGTTTGGGGAAATTCCCCTTCGTTGGCGCCCAGAATAAACAGCGCCCGCGGATTATTGAACCGCATACGATCCGCCTGGCCCACCTGCACATTGTCTAGCCCCATTGGGATCTCACCCAGGTCCTCCGTATGGGTCACCAGCGCATAGAGGGCACAATAATCCTTCAACGCCATGGGCTTCTCCGGCAGCACCGTTGCCAGCTGGTCCAAAATGCGCATCAGCACATCCCAAGTGCGCCCCTGCTCCTCTGCCAGCGCAGACGCGCCGTCCTGAGCAAGTCCTGCCGCCAGCTGTTGCAAATGCTTATCCGCATGGTAGGCTTTTATGGCCTCAAACAAAGCGGTGCTGATTTGCCGCGGTGTGGCGCCGTGCACTTTCTTTTGAAACGCCAAGAGCGGCTCCATCAAGCTTTGCCGCAGGGCGTTGATCCGTTCCAACTGCACCCGGTCGCTGTCACTAAGCGCACCGGAAAAGCCCTTGGGCGACTTGTCAAACGGCCGCTTCCAGGCAGCACCATTGATGCCCCAGGTATTAATTTTCTGTACGGTGCAGATCCGGGCTGTCGGACACATCGGTCAGGCCGGTTTTGATCAGACTGAACAGATCGTCGCTACGCCAGCCGTAGATCACAGATCGCATCAGATACATAGGAAAGACCAAGATCGGCTGGGCGGTCACCGGCTGCCGTTCGTCTGTATAATACGGCACACCGTATTTTTCGAAAGCTGATGCCAGCACCGGTGCATATTTTTCCCGGTCACGCATGGTTACAGCAATTTCCCCGGCACGGTAGCCGCAGCGCAGCAAACCCTTTATCTGTAAGGCCAAATCATTACAGGCATCCGTCACGGTAGAAGCTGCATACAGGCGAATATGCTCCGATGAAATCTCCGTCTCCGGCGCTTGGTCGGCAAAAATATACTGCTCTACCCGGCGCAGATCCGCATAATCCGTGCGGTAGTTTTCGCCCAACTGCAACGCGTTGGTGGGCACGCCCGCCTTATCGGCAATGCGCTGCAAAATGCCTGCCGTCTCATTCACATATGCAAACAGGTCATAGCCGTCTCCGGTACCAAAGGAGTCGCTGTCCAGTGCAATATAAACCGCCTTAGCCTCAGCAATAATCCGCTCCAAAATCTTATATTCCTGGGCTACAAAGCCATTAAATCCGTCTAAAAACACGGTTTGACCGGCAAAGTAGTTTTGATCCTTGATTTGGTCATACAATCGAGTCAGTCGGTTCGCCGGATCCGCAAAGCGGTCTCCAAGCAACGCCTCATACGCGGTCATAATACGCGAAAAGTCCCGCATTTTGCACCGCAGAATATCCGTATCCAGATCGTCCGCCGCCGCATATACCGCCGCACCGGACAGATTGCAGGACTTCATCTCGTCATAAATGCCGGTCATGGACTGCACAAAGGCCGCAGAACTGCCTTTCTTCTCAAACAACTCCAGATCCGGGCGCACTTGGTCAATGGCCGTTTTCATCAAAATGGCCTTGCCGCCCTTGGTCAGCAGTTTTCTGCCGTCGGCGCATTCATCACAAAGGCGCGAAAGGAGAGACATCGAACGGCGTGCGCTCGTGCCTCCCCCAGTTGCTCCAGCAGACTGTACTCGCTGATAAACGAGTATTGCTCCGGTGTGATGAGAAGCACCTGTGTTTCTCCCCGGTCAATCATGTCTGCAATGCGATTTCTTATATATTCGGTTTTGCCATACCCGGATCTGCCAAAAACAAGTTGCAGCATACAGGTCTCCTTTTTTTTTTGAAGCCGGAAAGATCCAGCTTATCAAAGCGGGTCAGGAATTGCGCAATCTCATCGGCAACCTTTGCGGCAGTACCCGCCACATCGTTCTCAATGTTCAAAGGCAAGATCGGATCGTGCACAGACAGGCGCAGCAAAACCAGCCGCCGGGTATGTTAATGCGCACACCCTCATAATTCTCCGGCTCCACGCTCCAATTCTCATGGTCCGCAGCGAATGCAGCCAGTTGCACCATCACATCTTCCCCATAGTCGTGAAAGTCTTCTCCCTCTCGGCGCAGTTTGGCAGCCTTAATGACAATCTTCGTTGCCAAATAAGCGCCATCGTCCAGAAAATAATTATCCTTTAGTGCTGCGTGGCCACTGGTCTCAATAGCAAGGGCAGAGTCTACGCCGCTTTTGTTCAGTTCAATACTCTTGTCGATTACGTTCTTATAGCCGCGACGATAGCGCAGCTGCTTGCCCCCCAGGTCCTGCTCAATAAAGGTACGCAGACCGTCGGAGGCAGGCTGTCGGTCACCACTGTGGTGCCCGGGTGATCCTCCAGCACAATAGCCGCCGCCAAGGCAACCAGCGTGTTACGGTTGATCTCCTGCCCGGGGGCGCCACTGCAGCCCATACGGTCCACATCCGTATCAAATATCAGACCCAGGTCGGCGCTGCTGTCCAGCACCATTTTGGAGGCGGCATCAATAGCGCCTTTATTCTCCGGGTTTGGAATATGATTGGGAAACATGCCGTCCGGCTCCAGGAATTGACTGCCGCTTACATCGGCACCCAACGGCGCCAGCACCTGATCGGCGTAAAATCCGCCTACACCGTTACCGGCATCCACCACAATGTGCAGACCCTCCAGCGGGCGGTCACCATTTTGCACGCCGTCCACGATCTGCCGGCGCAAAAGGGCGGCATAATCGTTCATAAAGGGCAGCATCACAGGTGCATTGTCGGTACCTGCCGGCACTTCCGCGTCATAAGCCAGCTCCAAAATGGCGCTTACATCCTCCCCTTCCAGACCGCCGCCGGAAGTAAAGAACTTCAGCCCGTTTCGGTCAAAGGGGTGATGAGACGCAGTGATCTCCAGCGCCGTTTGCACCGGCTCATTTTCTACAATACTCATAAACATAGAGGGGGTAGTTGCCAGTCCGCAGTCAAACACCCTGCACCCGCAGGCGCAAAAAGCCGCCATAGCCGCCGCTGCAATGCGGGGGGAAGAAATGCGACAGTCCTGCCCTACGGCAATGCCAAAGGTATCTACCTGCTCCTTACGGCAGTACCACTTATAGAAACCCACGCAGATCTTCTGCACCGTCTCGTCTGTCAGCTGCACACCGTGCTCCGCCGTTTCTACCGCCGTACCGCGCACATCTGTGCCGCTTTTCAGATGCAAAAATTCTTTTTTTATTCATCATCAATCAATCCCTCCGACAGCATATTTTCGTATGCTTCTATAAAGATTTTATATAACGGAAATGCCGCGGCAAATCCGGCTTTTAACTCGTCGATCAGCGCAGTCGAGCCAATGTGCTCCAAATTCCACCCGGTATAAGAGAACGACATGTCTTTTGCGTTCAAATAGGGCTGCAGCGCCTTGGGCGCATCCGGCACCCGGTCTTTTTTGTAGCTGTTATAGCAGCCAAAGTGCATACCTGCGTCTTCTGCCTGTTTGACTGCACGCGTCCACTTGCGCGGATGGGCCAAAATCACCTTGCGCAATTCGTCAAACTGGGCGGGCTTTTGCACAAAGAAACCCAGACCCATGGTGTAGCACACCGGCGAAAACTCGAACCAAAAGAACGGCGCATGGATACTGCTTCTTGTGTCGCCGCAGCATCAGCCACAGGTTCTCCCGATACATCATCTTGCTTTTGGAGCGACGGGTGTCTCTGCGAATGCGAGAAACAGTGTACACAGGATCCGTGTACATTTTATCGTCCAGCTCCGTCATCATCTCCGCCAAATCCAGCACAATTTGCCGCATGGGGATCGTGGCCAGCTGTTTTAATTCTTCCTTATGTTCTTCATAAAATGCCTTAGAATCGTTAAAGCGATTTTCGCTGAGCAGCTCAATGGCTTTTGGGGTAATTCCGTTAAAATTTGTCATGCTTTAAGAGTCCTTTGCTTTGCATTTGCTGGGCTGCCAGTTCCGCACAGATCTTGGCGGAATGGAATTGCAGACCGCCTTGGATCCAAGCGTAATACGGCGGCCGAATTGGGGCGTCTGCCGACAGTTCGATAGACGAACCCAGCGTAAACGCACCGGCGGCCATCACCACCTGGCTGTCATAGCCGGGCACGGCTACCCGGCAGCAAAATGCAACCAGACTGTCCGGGTTTTCAATGCCGGGGTTCACAATTTACATCGTAGCCAAAGGACTGGTACAGCGCCGCAATATACACAGCGGATTTCAGCGCCTCGCCTACGGTATGGGGCGCATAGAACAGGCCCATATACAGTTCCCGATTCATTCCCAGTGTGGCGCCCACTTCCCGCCCCAGTCCGGGGGGGGGTCGAAAGGCGCACTTTTCTACCAAATCGTGCCGTCCGGCTATGTAACCGCCGGTGCGGGCCATACCGCCGCCGGCGTTTTTGATCAGCGACCCGGCGATCAGATCCGCCCCCACCTGGGTGGGCTCTTGCTTATTGACAAATTCACAGTAACAGTTGTCTACCATCACAATGCAGTTGGGGTTCTTCTCTTTGGCAATCTCTGCCACCTTTTGCGTCTCCTCTAAAAGAGACTGGCGCGCAACTCATACCCGCGGCTGCGCTGGATATACACCATGGTCACCGTATCGTCCACCGCTTTGGCAATGGCTTCATAGTCCAAATGTTCCTCTTTAAGTGGCACGCAGTCAAAAGCAATGCCATAGTCCTTCAGCGACCCCATATTCTCGCCGGTAAGCCCGATCACGCTGTGCAGGGTGTCATAGGGCATACCGCTGACGCACAGCATTTTGTCCCCGGGCGCAGCACTGTATTCCGTTACCTCGTCAATCTCCGTAAATCGTGGCGCCACCTGCTGCAACGCAGCGGCAGACGCGGACTCGATCTTCGGGTCCAGTTGAAAAAAGGGGGTCATTGATATTGTCTCCATAATCCTTGATTGATAAATCCGTTTTGCAGGTAAAATTGTTCATTGCGCCCTTGCTCACGCATTAAGTATACAGTGCCTTTGCAGTCTGCCACCAGCCGCCGCACCAGCATAGAGCCGTAGCCCATGCGGCGGAATTCCGGCTGGGTTCGCACGGCGGTGAGCACCGCGCCCTTATCCGTTACGGATGATAATATACCGCTGGCCAGGATCATGCCATCCATACGCAAGGTCAGCGCCTTGGCGCCGCCGTGGCGAATACGATGGCTCAGATCCACATACCAGCTTTCAAAATCCTGGCTGTCGTAGTCAATAAAATTATATAGATCCATGAGTTTTGGATAGCTGTCAAACACAGCCATACCGCTTTGCACATCATAGCGGCGCACAGACTGCATCATCGGCCCCTCTCTGTAAGGCCGATCCATGGAAAAATCCGCTGTACAAAGCAGCGTACCATATCCCATGGCCGCAAAAAAGGCCGTCAATTCTTCCCGGTCCGCATTTTCCGTTAAGGACAAAGTGCAGTCCCGATCCAAATACGATAAAACCGCGGTAATTTGCCCGCTCTCCGTTCTTTGCACATAAAAGCGAGCGAAGTTGTAATCACAGCCGTAGCTTTCTGCCAGCGCCAGCACCCGTACGGAAAACAAATCCGTTTGTTCATACTGCCGCAGCAAATCTAAATTTGTTGATACTCAATCATATAATTTGGGCAAAAGGGCGGCCAATAGTGCACGGGTAGCGTCTATATCCGACTGCTGCACCACAGAGGCGCCGGAGTGGATATAGCGACAGGGCAGGCTCACAGCCAGCGCTGCGCTTCCCTGTCCGGCACGTTGCAGAGCGCCGGCATCGTTGCCGCCGGCAATGGCGGTTTTGGTCTGGCTGGGAATACCGTTCTCCTCGGCTGTTTCTCTGGCCATACGATATAGCGCCCGGTCATAAATGGTTGCGCCGTCCATAAAGCTGACCACCGGACCATCACCAAGCACGCACACCCGCTTATCGCCGGTCACGCCATCTAAGTCCGCTGCGGTGGTGGCTTCCAGCACCAAAACACGATCCGGCTGGACCCGACTGCCGGTACAGGCAGCGCCCCGCAGGCCCACTTCTTCCTGCACCTGGAAGCAGAACCAGGTGTCAGCCTCCAGTTCCGATTGTAAAAGCTCGATCATCAGCATGCAGCCGATCCGGTCGTCCAGAGCTTTGGCACAAATTTTACCGTCGCCAAAAGCGCTATACGACTCGCTGAAATAGGCAAAGCTGCCAACCGGCGCCATCGTTTCCGCTGTTTGCTTATCAGCAGCGCCCACATCTATCAATAATTCATCAAAGGAAGGCACTTTCTCCCCTGCATCCTCATGGAGCAGGTGAATGGGCACCGTGCCGACCATACCGAAGCCGCCGTTTTCCAGCGCCAAGCGGCGCCCCAGCACCACGGAGGGATTGATCCCGCCTACCGGTGCAAATTGCAGGTAGCCCTCCTCGGTGGCACCGGTGATGATAAAGCCCACCTCGTCCATGTGGGCAGAGAGCATAACCCGCTTTTCCGGGGTGCGCTTGCCTTTCTTAAAGGCGATAACAGAGCCCATAGCGTCCACAGTGCAGGTGGTGCAATAAGGCTGGATTTGCTCCAAAATGTAGGCACGCACCGCCGCTTCATTGCCGCTGGTGCCGTTCAAATCGCATAAGGTTTTAAGCACGGTGCTCACCTGCTTTCATTCGCACAAAGGCAGCCAGCAGCGCCGCCGTCTGCTCCACATCGGCGGTATCTACAACCTCTGCAGGGGTGTGCATATATTTTTCCGGGATAGACACCAGCGCGCAGCGTACACCGCTGCCGCAAATGCTAATGGCATCTGCATTGGTGCCGGTGCGCCCGGCCATCACTTCCGTTTGATAGGGTATCTGATTTTCCTTAGCAAGGTCCAGTAGCTCCTTGCTGAACTGCCGATCCAAAATCGGCGAAATACCGATCATCGGTCCCTTGCCCATCACGCCGCAATCCCGCGCCTTGCAGCCGGGTGTGTAGGCAAAAGACACATCTACGCTAACGCTGGCATCTACGCCACGGTCAAACAGCGCCGTCTTGGCACCGCGGGTGCCTACTTCCTCCTGGGCAGTGAATAACAAGGTTACCCGGCAGGGCACATCTTTCAGCTGCTCTGCCGCCAGCAGAACCGCCGCCACGCCGCTACGGTCGTCCAGACAGTTGGCACTGACCCGGCTGCCGTCCAGCGGGGTAAAATGCTTAGCAAAGGTTACGCAGTCCCCTGCCCCTACCAAATCCTTGGCCGCCTGGGCGGTCAGGCCAAGATCAATAGAAAGCTCGTCAATAGGTGCCGCTTTCTTGCCGTCCTCCGCTTTTTGCAAATGGGGTGGCAAGGTGGAGATAACCCCGGGCAGGTCCCGCTTGCCATGAACCACCACCCGTGCGCCGGGCAAAATCCGGGGGTCGATCCCACCGCACTTGGCAAAGTGCACATAGCCGTCGTCGCTAATACCTGTGACTACAAAGCAAATTTCGTCCCAGTGGGCCTCCAGAACCACATGGTAACCGCTGCCAAAGGTGCAGCTGATATTGTGCATGGCGTCCACCTGCACATCGCCAAAGGACGCCAACTTGGCAGTCAGCAGGTTCAGCACTTCCTCATCAGAAAAGGGCGTGCCGGTAACTTCCGTCAATTCCTGCAACAGCGCCGCTGTGTTTGTACTCAAAATGCGTTCACCAACCTTTTGAATTCCCGTCCGCGGTACTCAAATGTCTTAAACTGGTCAAAGGCGGGGCAAGCCGGGCAAAGAGACACAATATCTCCGGGCTGCGCTGCCTTGCGTGCCGCCTCTAGCGCCTGTGCCAAATCTTTCACTTTAATAATTTGCTGCTGATCCGGATCATAATCCGGCGCAGCCAAAACAGCCTGTTCAATCTTATCCGCCGTTGCACCGTTCAAAATCAGAATTTTCACATGGGTCAACAGGTCAGGCACCATCACGGACAGATCGTTGCCCTTATCCGAGCCGCCTTGAATAGCAATGATTTTTTGATTAAAGGCACGCACGCCGCTGATCACTCGGCTGGGAGAAGTGGCGATGGAATCGTTATAATACTTTACCCCGTCCACCTCACGGACAAACTCAATGCGGTGCTCCACGCCGCCAAAGGTGCGGGCCACCTCTCGGATCTGCTCCGGCTGCACCAGTATATCGGATGCGGGCATAATCTGCGTCACCTTACCGTCCTCTGCATAGACGATATTGTCGTTATCATCTAAGTACGCACCGGTATTGACCGGTTTTTCTAAAGAAAATTCCGCCAACTTGCCACGCACATCGTAGCGCATATCGTGGTACACCCGGTGGTCGATGGAATAATCACAGTCTGCGTTCAGCACCGTGCGCTGGGAGGGACTTTGATAAATCAAAACATTCCGCTTGGCGTCCACATATTCGTCCAAAGAGATATGGTGGTCCAAATGCGTAGATTCGATATTCGTCACCACCGCAATATCCGGCTGATGCACCAGATTGCCCATGGTCAGCAGCTGAAAGGAGGACAGCTCACAAACCGCATAATCAGAGGGGGTCAGATCCTCCAAATACGGCAGCATGGCCTTACCGATATTGCCGCCGATCACTGCGGAGTGGCCAGCCTTCTTCAGCATTTCGTAAATTAAGGTGGTCGTTGTGGTCTTGCCGTTGGAGCGGTAATGCCAATGATCTTGGCCGGGCAGTAACGGAAGAATTCTTCCATCTCGCTGGTCACCGTTTGGCCCCGCTCAATACATTCACCGATCCAGGGATTTTGGAACGGCAAAATGCCGTTGCTGCGGAAAACGATGTCCATCTCCGGCAAAATGCGCAAATAATCCTTGCCTAAGGAGAACTGCACACCGCAGGCGCGCAGCTCCTCACAAGTCTTTTTTCCAATATAGCTCTCGTCCCGACTGTCGCAGGCATACACTTGCAAGCCATGGCGAGCCAGAAACAGCGCAGACGGCGCGTTGGCCACCCCCATGCCCACAAAAGCGATCTTCTTGCCCCGCAGGGACGCAATATATTCTTTTACCTTTTCTGTCATAGCTGTCTCCTTAATCGTGTGCGAAGAATGTACCGTTCTTAAATTCTGCCAAAGTAAAGGTTTTCATCTTTTCCTCCAGCTTATCCTGAAACGGCAGGCGCTCGCCCTTATTTGCATCGGCAATGGGCAATTCGCAGCCCATTACATAATTGGCAATCATCTGCTGGCATTTGCTCACCCGGTTGCCCAAAAGTACACCCGTCCGGTGTCCGCCTCTGCAATGGCATAGGCGATCTGCAACTGGTCCCGCTTGCCGTAGCAGGTAATGGATTTGCTCAGGTCAATGGCGTCTTCCCCGGCCGTGTCCGTTACAAACAAGATCACGCCGCTGCCGCTGCGCTTCATCTTCTGTACCGTCAGATCGGTAAATGCCGCATCGGAATAAGCCAAAATATCGCCCCGTGTCAGTGCTTCCGTCTCCACCACATAAAAGAATTCTTTTTTCTTCATGGCTCGAGCGTCAAAGGGCATCTCACTTAGTTCCAAATCTCGCTCAACGGTGTAGCCGTACCGATCCAGGTCTGCCAGCACCGCTGCGGTCAGCGGCTGGATCTCCCGCTCCGGTCGATCGGACAAATAATACCCGGCATCTGCCAGTTCGTTACCCATCCACTTTACCGTACTTGGAGTAGTACATCAAAAGCATAAACATAGAGGCGATCACCAGCGCGTCGCACACATAATTCATCACCAGTGCAGCCACGTGACTGGCCTTTGCTACCAACGGCTCCGCACCGATATACACCACCAGCACTGCAATAGCCGCGTACAGCAAAATGCGCATGGCTTTATATAACTTTTTCTGCTTTTTTCGAATTTCTCTCATTTCACCATTTCCATAAACTGCGCTTCGTCGATTACCGGGATACCCAAAGCGTTTGCCTTATCCAGTTTGCTGCCGGCAGCCTCGCCTGCCAGCACATAAGTGGTCTTTTTAGAAACAGAGCCGCTGGCCTTGCCCCCAAAGGACTCGATCATGGCCGCCGCTTCGCTGCGCTTTAAGGTGGGCAGCGTACCGGTAAGCACAAAGGTCATCCCTGCAAAGCGGTGATCCTCCACCTTCGTCTTGCTAACCATCTGCACGCCGGCGGCTTTCAGCTCCCCAATCAGCGCCTTGGCGCCGTCGGTAGCAAAGAAGTCCGCCACACTCTCCGCCATAATTTGACCAAAGCCGTCAATAGCAGCGATCTCCTCCACAGTAGCCGTCATAATATTATCCATTTTTCCAAAGTGGGTAGCCAGCAGCTTGCCCGCCTTGGCGCCGATGTGGCGAATGCCCAGGGCAAACAGCAACCGGGAAAGGTCGTTCTCTTTGGACTTCTCCACAGAGGCTAAAATATTCCCGGCGCTGGTCTCCTGGAAACCGTCCAGGGCGGCGATCTTCTCTTTCTCCAGCCGATAAATATCACCGGCAGAGCGAAGCATACCCGCCTGCACAAAGGTCTCTATGATTGCCGGGCCAAGCCCCTCAATGTCCATAGCGTCACGGGAGCAGAAGTGGATCAGATTGCGCAGCAGCTGTGCCGGGCACTCTGGGTTCACACAGCGAATCGCCGCCTCGTCCTCCTCCCGGATCACCGCCGCGCCGCAAGAGGGACACACGGCTGGGAAAGTATAGCAAGGATTGCCGCCGTGTTTAGTCACGCACAACACCTCCGGGATAATATCTCCGGCTTTTCGCACAGTAACCGTATCACCGATGGCAATGCCTTTTTCCGTAATAAAATCCTGATTATGCAGGGTGGCGCGACTGACGGTGGTGCCCGCCAGATGAACGCTTTCCAGCACAGCGGTAGGGGTCAGCACCCCGGTACGACCTACGGCGATCTCAATATCCAGCAGCTTTGTTTCTTTCTCCTCCGGCGGGTATTTAAAAGCAATGGCCCACTTGGGAAATTTGGCGGTAGAGCCAAGAACCTGCCGCTGGTCAAAATCATCTACTTTAATGACAGCGCCGTCAATATCGTATTCCAGATCGCCCCGGCGTTCACCGATGGCGTGGATCTCATCCAGCACCTTGTCAAAATCCGCATAGCAAGGGAAATCATCTACCGTGTGGAAGCCCAAATACTTGAGATAATCCAAGGACTCCTTGTGAGAATGCAGGGTCTTGCCCTGGATCTGCTGAATGTTGAATACAAAAATATCCAGTCCACGGGTAGCAGTCACGCTACTATCTTTTTGGCGCAGAGAACCGGCTGCCGCATTTCGTGGGTTCTTAAAGGGCTTTTCTCCGGCAATCTGCTGTCGATCCACCACCTGCTCAAAGCTGCGGTGCGGCATATACACCTCGCCCCGCACCTCCAGGTACGGCAGCGGATCCTTGATTTTCAGCGGAATGCTGCGGATCACCCGCAAATTGCCGCTTACATCTTCGCCCACATCGCCGTCGCCTCGGGTAGAACCACGCACAAACACGCCGTCCCGGTATTCCAGACTTACGGACAGGCCGTCGATCTTTGGCTCCACCACATAGCGCGGGTGATCCACACTTCCCCTGCACCCGCCGGTCAAAGTCTCGCAGCTCTGCGGTACTAAACGCATCCTGCAAGCTCTCCATACGCACAGTATGGGCCACCGGAGCAAAGGAATTATCCGCCTTGCCGCCCACATCATCATATCGTACTGATAGTCCTCAATCTCCGGCGCGTCGTCGTTATAATACTTATCCGAGTAGTAGCGCAGCTTTTTGGCGCAAGTCCTCGATCTCCTGTAAAACAGTCACTGCATTTTCACCTGCTTAATATCTGTTTATAATCTTATTTATTATAGCAATTTTTGTCCGGGTATTCAACAATTATACGCCATTTTTTACCCAGAGTACAAAAATAGGCACCTGCGCCGCCGATCCGGGGGCCACAGGTGCCAAAATGTGATTTTGTTCGGTTACAGGGTGAATTTGCGGAACACTTTCTTGCCCTTACGCACCACAGCGCCGGCTTCTAAATCCGCCTTGCTGACGGTGGCATACACATCGCCCACTTTTTCGTCATTCAAGCTCACGCCGCCCTGGGTGATCAGGCGTCTGGCCTCACCCTTGGACTTGACCATACCGCCCAGCACCATCAGATCCATCAGGCCGATGCTGTCGTCAGTCAGGCTGTCTGCCTCCACTTGGGTGGTGGGCATATTTGCGCTGTTTGCGCCGCCGCTGAAGATGGCGCGTGCTGCTTCCTGGGCTTTCTTGGCTTCTTCCTCGCCGTGCACCAGGTTGGTCAGCTCATAAGCCAGCACTTCCTTGGCGGTGTTCAGCTGCTGACCTTCCAATTTGGCATACTCGTTGATCTGCTCCATAGGCAGGAAAGTGAGCAGCTTCATGCACTTGATCACATCTGCGTCGTCCACATTGCGCCAGTACTGGTAAAACTCATACGGAGAGGTCTTTTCCGGATCCAGCCAAACGGCGCCCTTTTGGGTCTTGCCCATCTTCTTGCCCTCGGAATTTAGCAGCAAGGTAATGGTCATGGCAGAGGCGTCCTCCCCCAGCTTGCGGCGGATCAACTCCGTACCGCCCAACATATTGGACCATTGATCGTCGCCGCCAAACTGCAAGTTGCAGCCATATTTCTGGAACAGAGTGTAGAAGTCATAACTCTGCATGATCATGTAGTTGAACTCCAGGAACGACAAGCCCTTTTCCATACGCTGCTTATAGCACTCGGCAGTGAGCATACGGTTCACGGAAAAGCAGGCGCCCACTTCCCGCAGTACTTGCAGGTAGTTCAAATCCAGCAGCCAGTCGGCGTTGTTCACCATCAGGGCCTTGCCCTCGCTAAAATCGATAAAGCGGCTCATCTGCTTTTTGAAGCAGGCGCAGTTGTGGTCAATGGTCTCTTTGGTCATCATCTGGCGCATATCGCTGCGGCCGCTGGGGTCGCCGATCATGGCGGTACCGCCGCCGATCAAAGCGATGGGCTTGTTGCCGGCCATTTGCAGCCGCTTCATCAGGCACAGCGCCATAAAGTGACCCACATGCAGACTGTCTGCGGTAGGGTCAAAGCCAATATAAAACACGGCTTTACCGGTATTGACCAGGTCGCGTACCCGCGCCTCGTCTGTGACCTGGGCAATCAGCCCCCGTGCTTGCAAATCCTCATAAACTCCCATTTGTTTGTCCTCCAATATTCAGTCTATCTATTCGGTCACAGGCGAAAGGCGCATGTGCCGTTTTTTACTTTTTGTTCCATATTCACACCCATTGTGATTATCCCTCCCGGGCAGTACGTAGCATTTCCTCTGCCGTAGACAGCAGCGCCGGTGTAATTTCCAGTCCGCCCATAATGCGCGCCAGTTCTCTTGCTCGACCGTCAAAATCCAGGCGCTGCACTTGCGTATAAGTGCGCTCCCCTTTCACCTGCTTTTGGATCAGGAAGTGCGCCCCGGCCAGAGATGCAATCTGTGCCGAATGGGTTACACAAATCACCTGGGTGTCCTCAGCCACCGCTCGCAGCTTTAAGCCGATCTTTTGGCTGGCACGGCCGCTGACCCCGGTGTCAATCTCGTCAAAAATCAGGGTGCCCACCGTATCTTTGTGGGCCAAAATGGTCTTGATGGCAAGCATGATGCGGGACAGTTCACCGCCGCTGGCGATTTTAGCCAGGGGCTTGGGCGGCTCGCCCGGGTTCGTGGAAATCAAAAACTGCACCGTATCCTGCCCGATAGAGGACAGCTTACCTTTGCCAAAGTCCACCACAAAGCGAATACCCGGCATATCCAAATACGCCAGTTCGCTGCAAACTTCCTTTTCCAGCTTGGCAGCCACCTGCTTGCGTTCCTTAGTCAAATTCTCAGCCGCCGCTTGCACTTGCAGAAGCAGCTCGTCATAGGACTTACTGAGGGTCTCCAACTCCCGGTCGGCAAAGAGGATTTCCTCCCGCTGGGCGCGCATTTCATCCAGCTTGCCCAGCATTTCCTGCTCCGTAGCGCCGTATTTTAAGGACAGGCGATACAGCTGATCCAGCCGCTCCTCAATTTGGGCTTGCTCCTCCGGATCAGCGTCCAAGGCGTCCAGCTTCTGTTCCGCGTCATCTTTGCAGGTCTCGGCGGTGTCACACAGGGCATACAGCTGCTCGCTGATGCTCTGCAAGGAGGAATAGGGTGCCGTCTTGGCTGCCAACGCCCGCAAATAGCCGCACACCCCGGAGAACTCCTCGTCTCCACCCATGGTATAAGCCACATCTTGCAGGGGCGACGCGCACCGCCTCTGCCTCGCTCAGCTCCGTGCGGCGAGCGTTCAGCCGCTCGGTCTCGCCGATCTGTATATCCGCGTTTTCCAGCTCTTTGATCTGGTAATTTAGCAAATCCAGCTTATTTTCTTTGTCTTCCTCGTCCGCCGTCAGCGCCTTTAACCGCCGCCGCACAGATAAAAATTGGTGAAACACCGATTGATACGCCGTCAAGGTGCGGTCACTCTCTGCCAGCATATCCACAAAATGCACATGTGCCTCCGGGTCCAGCAGCGTTTGGGAGTCGTGCTGACCGTGGATATTCACCAGTGCATTACCCACCGCGCGCAGCATGGTCACAGTACAGGGTGCACCGTTGATCTTGCAGCTGCTTTTGCCCTCGGCAGAAATCCGTCGGTAAAGCACCAGCGAACCGTCCGCCTCCGGCTCCAGACCCAAATTACCGATCACAGCCTGCACGGCAGGGTCCACCCCCTCAAAGAATGGCGTTGATCGCGTCCACCACAATAGACTTACCGGCGCCGGTCTCACCTGTGAGCACATTCAGCCCGGTGTCAAACTGCACCGCTGCTTTTTTCAATCACGGCAATATTCTCAATTTCCAGCACTTTAAGCATGGAGCATCTTCTCCAAATTTACGGTAAAGATCTGGGCTTCCCGCTCACTGCGGCAAAGCACAAAGATGGTATCGTCCCCGGCGATGGTACCCACTACGCCGTCCCAGTCCATAGAGTCAATGGCGGCACAGGCAGCGTTTGCCATACCGGAAAAGCACTTGATACACACGGTGTTCATGGCGTACTGCACCTTTAAGATGGCCTCGTTGAAGATACCTGCCGTGCGGCCGAAATTTTCCTCCTTCGGGTGCTTGCCGGTGGAGTACACATACTTGCCGTCTGCACTGTGTGCCTTCACCAGCCGCAGTTCTTTAATATCCCTGGAAATGGTGGCCTGGGTGACTTCAAAGCCGGCCTCATGCAAATATTTTTGCAAATCCTCCTGGGTTTCCGTCTCGTATTTGGAGATGATCTCCAGGATCTTTGCCTGTCGTCTTTTCTTCATCCCAATCACCTTTCAATGATCTTTTTTCGCAGAATTTCGTAAAAATTGTCCGGCTTCACTTTAATAAGCCGCGCCACATAGGGAGATTTAGAAATGCGCACTACCGTGCGACCGTCAATCTGTACCGGGCGCTTGCCGTCCGCTGTAAAAATCGAGTTGTTGTCCACATCATTCTGCACCCTTACATACAGCGCCTTGCTGCTGGGGAACACAATGCTGCGGTCAATCAGCGAATGGGGGCAAATGGAGGTGACCACCCGCACATCCCACACCGGGCGCTCCTCACAGTGAATATTTACATCTATCAGCCGAGCGTAATCACCGCGAGTGACCACCGCGTCATTCAGACAGTGAAAAGTCTCTGTCGCCTGATTTTCACGGATAATATCCGCCTGGAGCATCATCCGTTTGTCTACCTTATATTTGCCGGTAACCACATTGCCCAGCAAGGACAGTTCGTTGGCCTCCAAGCCGCTCATAAAGCCCAGTCGTCCGCCGTTAATGCCCAGCACGCACTTGTCATAAAAAGCCGCTTTCTTGGCGATCCGCAGGGTGGTACCGTCGCCGCCGATGGCGATGGCAAGATCACAGTCCTCCATCATCTTGTCCGGCTTACTGTATACCACATGGTGCCCAGGCAGCTGACCGGCGCACTCCTGGGTTACATATACATGACATTTCAGCCGATCCAACTCGCTGAGCACATCACCGGTCAGACGGCGTACCGACTCATTTTCAATATAAGGAAAAACAGAAATACCTCCGGCGCAACCACAGGCGCCTCAGACTTTTCCACATACAACAAGTATTCAATATTCCCCTCCGGCCCTTTTACCGGGGAAAATTCCAGACCGAGAACAGAAAAGCCGTTCTCTATAGCCATACCGATTACCCGTTCGACCACTTCCAGGTGGGTGGCGGCTTCCCGCACCACACCTTTTTTGCCCACTTTATCCCGACCGGCCTCAAACTGGGGCTTGATCAGGCACACTGCCTGCCCATGGGGGCGCAGCAGTAAATGCAAATTTGGAAAAATATGTTTTAAGGAAATGAAGGATACATCCACAGACGCAAAATCAATGGGTTCCGGCACCTGTTCCTCAGTAATATGGCGGAAGTTGGTGCGCTCCAGGTTCACCACCCGATCGTCTGTGCGCAGGCTCCAGGCCAGCTGGCCATAGCCCACATCAACGGAATACACCCGCTTTGCGCCATTTTGCAGCATACAATCCGTAAACCCTCCGGTGGACGCTCCCACATCCATACAGGTTTTGTCTGCTAAAGTGATGGGAAAGACCTGCATGGCCTTTTCCAGCTTCAAGCCGCCGCGGCTCACATATTTCAGCGTTTTGCCCCGCACCTCCAGCTTGTCGCCTTCTTTCAATTCAAAACCGGCCTTGTCCACTTTTTGGTTGTTTACATAGACCTGACCGGCCATAATAATGGCCTTCGCCTTTTCTCTGCTTGGGGCGTAACCGCCCTCAAACACAGCCACATCAAGCCGGGTTTTCTTCTGCATGGTTGACCTCACTGACTATGGACGCCTTGTCCAGCCCAAACTTGCGGAGTTGGCTGTCCACAGACGCCTGTTTTACAAATGTATCCGGCACGGCCTCGTGGAAAAATCGTGCGTTTCCGCCTTTCTCTTCCAGCAAAGCGGCAAAGGTTTGCCCCACGCCGCCGCTGACCGTGGCTTCTTCATAGAACCAAATGGCCTGCGCCTGGGCAGCGGCAGCCACCGCCTCCGGCGCAATGGGGCGAATCCGGTTCAGTTTAATCACAAAAGTATCGTCCAGCTCTCCTATGGCTTGCAGACAGGTATCAAACAGCCGCCCGTATGTCACCAGGCAGCGCTTGGCGCCCGGATCGCCGAAGATACGAAACGGCTCTTTCTCGTACTGATAGCCTTCCGGCGGGGTTGGCTCTCCCCCTCTGGGGTAACGAATTGCCACAGCACCCGGGTCCACATAAATGGCCTGGTACAGCATGGAGCACAGCTCCGCATAATATGTAGGCGCATACACCGTCCAGCCGGGCACGGAATTGAGATAAGAGGTATCAAAATCCCCTGATGGCTCTCGCCGTCCTCACCGACAAAGCCGGCCCGATCCACTGCCAGGATCACCTTTAATCCTTGCATGGATACATCATGAATCAACTGGTCATAAGCGCGTTGTAAAAAGGTGGAATACACCGCAAAAATCGGCACCATACCGCCTCGCGCCAAACCGCCGGAAAAAGTAACTGCGTGCTGCTCCGCAATGCCTACATCAAAAAAACGCTGGGGATATTCGCTGGCAAAACGGGTTAATCCGGTGCCCGCAGCCATAGCCGCTGTTACGCAGCAAATACGGGCGTCCTTGGCGGCAAAGTCGCACACCGTGTTACCGAATACGGAGGAAAAAGTCTCCCCTTTGCTCAGCGGCTCACCGGTGTTTACATCGAATTTGCCGATACCGTGGAACTGGGTGGGGTTCTTTTCCGCCGGGCGGTAACCCATACCCTTCACCGTGTTAACGTGGATCAGCACCGAGTGCTTGTGCGCCTTAGCCACTGTCAAAGCATCCGTCAATGCTCGCAGATCGTGGCCGTCAATGGGTCCGTAGTAACGAAAGCCCATATCCTCAAACATGGTGGCCTTATAGATCCGCTTACGAATGGCAGAATTCATATTGGTAAAAAAGCGACAAAGCTGGCTGCCCACCTTGGAATGCGGGACAGAAAATGCTCTACTTTGCTCTTAAAGGTAAAATAGGCCCGGGAGGTGCGAATACTGGTCAGGTTTTTTTGCCAAAGCACCTACGTTTTTGCTGATAGACATATTGTTATCGTTGAGAATAACGATCAAATTATCGTTCTCCGTGCCGGAGTTGTTCAGCGCCTCATAGGCCAGACCGCCGGTCATGGCGCCGTCGCCGATCACAGCAATCACCTTGCCCTTTTCACCCCGCAGCGCTTTTGCCTTAGCCAAACCAATGGTTTGAGAAATAGCCGTAGAACTGTGGCCGGAGGAAAAAATATCGTGCTCGCTCTCATCCGGTCGGGTAAAGCCGCTGATGCCGCCCTCGGTGCGCAGGGTAACAAAATCATCCTTGCGTCCGGTGAGGATCTTGTGAGTATAGCACTGGTGACCCACATCAAAGATAATGGGATCGGACGGGCTGTTAAACACCCGGTGCAGCGCCACTGTCAGCTCTACCACGCCCAAATTGGAGGCCAAGTGCCCGCCGTTATGGGACACAGTCTGCACCAACAAATCGCGGATCTCTGAACACAACTGTTCCAGCTCATCACGATTCATTTTTTCAAGTCCTTAGGAGACTGAATGCTGTCTAAAAGAGACAAATAACTCAACTCTTTTCATGAGGCTATTGTACCATAGCCTGAATAAAAATGCAAGATTTGTATAATAATGCAAAAAATCAGTGATCCCGACTGATCAATGACTGCGCAAGCGCCTGTAAAAAGTCTGTATCGTCAAAGGCACGCAGACTTTCCAGCGCTTTATCCGTCAGTAACTCTACATCTTGCTGCGCCTTTTCGAGACCTACCTTAGTGGCATAGGTCACCTTGCCCTGGTCACTGTCCGAGCCAACAGGCTTGCCCAGCATTTCGCTGGTGCCGGTAATGTCCAAAATATCATCTTTGATTTGGAACGCAATGCCCAGATTATAGGCAAAATCAGAAGCGGCAGCGATCTGTGCCTGCTAGCACCGGCTGCCAAGCAGCCCAAAATGCAGGCGGCAGAGATCAGTGCGCCGGTTTTCAACTTATGCACCGTCAGCAGCTGCTGCAAGGAGGGGTCTGCGGCTTCATATTTCAAATCTAGAACCTGACCGCCGATCATTCCGCTGACGCCTGCATTGGCCGCCAGTAGGCTAACCATTTGGCACTTCGCATCCGCAGAAAGCTCGCAGTCGGCAATGATCTCAAAAGCATGGGTCAGCAGCGCGTCACCGGCCAGTAGAGCAATATTCTCCGGATATGCCTTGTGACAGCTGGGTCTGCCGCGGCGCAGATCATCATCGTCCATACAGGGCAAATCATCATGGATCAAGCTGTAAGTGTGTACATATTCCAGAGCGCAGGCCGGCTCCAAAACGGCGTGCCGGTCACCGCCGCAGGCCTTACAAAACTCCAGCGCAAGCACCGGGCGCAGTCGTTTGCCGCCGTTCATCAAGCTGTAACGCATGGCTTCCACCACCTCACCCTGGTCAAATACCGTGGGAGGCAAAAGCTGCTGTAAAGCATTCTCGATCAGCCGTTGATCATTGGCAAGAGTATTTTGAAATGCATCGTTTGTCATTTTTCGTCACCAGCCAATTCCGTAATTTTTTTTGCTGCGCCTGCTGCAAAATCTGTTTGCAGAAGGCTGCCAGTTTGGCACTCTCCTCATAAAGGGCAATACTCTCCTCCAAGGGCACCGAACCGTTCTCTAAACGGGCGCTGATGTCCTCCAGGCGCTGCATTGCATCAGCGTAGGTCAAGTTTTCTTCATTCATCTTCTCTTTCCTCCAAAACCTGCACCGGCACACTTCCGTCTGCAAATTGCAGGCGCAATGCAGTACCCGGTGATAATTCTTCTTTTTTGGTCACCGGTGAACCGTCTGTATGGCGCACCAGTGTATAACCTCTGCGCAGCACCGCCAGCGGGCTGTAAGCTTCAATTTGTTCCAGCACGCGTTCCAAACGGGTGTTCTCCCGCTCTAAGCGGAGCTGGATTTGTTGCCGGTTACCGTTCATCAAGGCTTGTAACCGTTCCAGTCGAGTCGAAATATATGCCCCGACGCTGCCTCTGCGCGCCAAGCAACTGTCCAGTCGCTGATTTTCCCGTTCCAGAAGACTGCGCAACGCGCGGGTAGCAATGCTTTCAAGCTGCGCAATGCGGCGCAGCTCTTCCTCCCGATCCGGCACAGCCAACTCCGCCGCCGCGCTGGGGGTAGGTGCCCGCATATCCGCCACAAAATCCGTAATCGTAAAATCCGTCTCATGCCCAACGGCAGAGATGATGGGTGTTTTGCAAGTATAGACGGCGTTGATCACCGTCTCCGTATTAAACGCCCACAGATCCTCCATAGACCCGCCGCCACGGCCAACGATCAGTACATCCAGCCCCATTTTGTCCAGCTGTTCAATAGACCGGGCAATGCTTTCCGGTGCGCCGTCGCCCTGCACCACGGTGGGGGCGATCACCAGTTCCGCCGCAGGAAAGCGCCGCGCGGTAATCTGCTTAATATCCGCCACTGCCGCACCGTAAGCAGAGGTGGCTACGCCAATCCGCCGGGGGTACTTGGGTATCGGTTGCTTGTGACTTTCATCAAATAGCCCGGCAGCCGCCAAACGAGACTTTAACTGCTCAAAGGCCACAGCCAGTGCACCGGCGCCCTGGGGCTGCATATCGTCCACATACAGCTGATACACGCCGTCTCTTTCGTACACGCTCACCCGGCCTCGACAAATCACCCGCATACCGTTCTCCGGCGCAAATCGCAGGTGTGCGCCCTGGGCGGCAAACAGCACGCATTTCAGCTGCGCTTTTTCGTCCCGCAGGGTAAAGTAGCAGTGTCCGCTGGTGGGATAGCGCTTAAAGTTGGAGATCTCACCGCTTACATAAAGATTTTGCAGCGGCGCGTCCCCTTCCAGCAGTGCACGCAAATAAAAATTCAGTTTAGAAACAGAAAGTACAGTCATCATTCCAGTTCTTTGCTGCACAGAGCAGCATACACAGCCACACCGGCCGCATTATCACAACTCAGCGCCGGCGGGCAAACACGCCGCCAAAGGCTGTTTCCAGTTCTCGACGCAAGATGGTGTTTGACATCACGCCACCGGCAAACAGCAGCGGCAGTTGCCCATATTCAGCAAACACAGCCTGCACCATACCTTGTAAGGCAGCAGATACGCTGGAGAGCACAAACCGGGCAATATCGGCCGGTGCATCCCCTGCCTGCAAGCGCTTGTCCACTTGATTTTCCACCCCGGACAATGAGCAATTCGCTCCCTGCATCGAGGGTTTGATTTTATAACTTACCCTGCTTTGCAGCGCCAGCTGTTCCAGCGCCGGACCACAAGGGAATTGCAGACCCAGCCGCACCCCGGTACGGTCAATCAGCTGCCCGGCCTTTAAGTCCGAACTGGCCGCCACGCAGCGAGCAGAAATCAATTCTTCCTTGTGCGGTTCCACAAGCAGGGCTTCCGTTGTACCGCCGGACACATGAAAGGCCACAAAGGGCGCACGGATCATCTCCAGCGCACCGGCACCGTACAGTGCCGCCAAAATGTGCCCCACTTGGTGAGAGGTGGTATAAAGAGGGCAACCGGCAGCCTTAGCGGCGGCAGTCGCCGCGCTGATCCCTGCCAAAAAGCAAGGCATATAGCTGCCCTCCACATTCCGCGGCCGGGTGCTGACACCAACGGCGGTCACCCCATCCATTGGCGGCAGTTTATCAAACAGCAACGGCAAATTGCGCGTATGCTGAAACAAGGCGTCGCTCTGGCGCAGACCCCGCTCTCCCGGGCGCACCTCCAAAAGCTGCTTTTGCTGGGTGAGCGCTTCACCGTCCAGCACAGCGGCAGAGGTGGTGTAATTGCTGGTGTCTATTCCCAGAATCATTCTGCCTTACTCCGAGACACAGCACCCAGCACGCCGTTAATAAAGCTGGCGTCTTCCTGACTGCCGTACTTCTTTGCCAACTCCACAGCCTCATTGATCGCCACGCTGTCCGGCAGATCGTCCACAAACTCCATTTCGTAGAGCGCCAGACGCAGAACAGTCAGGCTCACCTTGGGTAGACGGTTCAGCTTCCACTTTTTGGAATAGCTTGCCAGGGTTTCGTCCAGCTTGTCCAAATTGGCAAGCACGCCGGTGTAAAGTTCTTTTGCATAATCGCTTACCGTGCCGATATTTTCGTCATAGATCGCCACCAGGTCGTCCTGGGGCAAAAACAGGTACTCAAACAGCAGGATAAACGCCTGCTCGCGCTGTTCGTTCCGCTTCATAAACTTCCTCCAAAAGAAAAAAACCGACAAGAAACGCCGCCTTGTCGGTAAAATCCGTTTTTACTCTTCAGTTTCACAAGGTTCCGTTTCACTCTCCGGCTGGTCAAATTCCAGTCCGGCGATGATCACATTGACTTTAGACACCAGCTTACCGGTCATATTCTGTACAGACTCCTTGACCGCCCGCTGTACCTCTTCCGCCACTTGGCGGATCTTTTTACCGGGCAGCATGTTCACATAAATGCTGATGTTCAAATCCTCACCGTCTGCCAAAACACGCACCGGGCTCATTACCTTTAGGCTGCCCTTCTTAATGGTATTGACCACATCCACCGGGCGGTTAGAGAACCCGGCAATGCCGTCCACATCTTTGGCTGCATTGGTGGCGATGGCTGAGATCACTTCTTCGGAAATGACCAGTTCGCCCATGGAAGTGCTTGTATTGATCTCCATGCAAAAAACGCTCCTTTGTTGCCAGCGGGTAAGCCGCTGCAAATGTGCGTTTATTATAACATAAGTAAAAAGCAACTTACAAGACAGTTTTGGAATTTATTTAGACTGAATGATGGTCACATTTTTATAATCACAGCCAACCTGTTCCACGGCGATCTCCTTGATCTGCAAGATCAGCGTGTCAGACAGGTCCTTGCTGTCTACGATCACGTCTACTTTTTTTGCCATCTGTGCTCACGATCGCCAGACACTGCCCCACGCCTTGGCGGTCACCAGTGTTTCGATTTTGTTTTCCGCATTGATGCCGTCGGAGATCTTGGCAATCTTCTGTGCCGCTTCTTTATGGGCAGCCGCGCTTTTATCCGCGGTATCCACGATTTTTTGCAGCTTTTCCAGCGCAGCGTCCCGACTGCTTTGCCGATCCAGCTTGGCCTGGGTAAAGTAGCTGTTCTCCGTAGCAGCCTCGGTGGTAGCATCCACAAAGGTGGCCTCCCCCCAGAGTCTTCGTGCGCTGGGCGCTGACTGTACTGATTTTTGTGGAAATATCGCTGTTCTCCCAGTACTAGTTGCCCACTACGCCGACAGCCAAAATCAGCACCATGCAACCCAGGCTTACCCGCGCCCGGTGCAGCTTTCGCTTTTTCAGCTGTTCCTCCGTGAGCACCTCTTGCATTTCAGCCCCCGGTTCCTTTTGCTTTTTTCTCTTTCATATTCGGTCACCTATTCCCCTTTCAGTTTTGAGACGGATATTCGATTTGTGGGTATGCCAAAGAGAGAAGCGACTGTGGTGGTGATCTTCTCTCGAACAGCCGGATCGTCGCCGCCGGTGCACACCACCGCCACCCCCTGCACATTGGGCAGGTAGGCGCTGAGCAGCAGCGGGCTTTCGCCGCTGTCCTGGTCATAAAGCACATAGTCCTCCTTGCTGCTGCCGCTGTCTGCATCTCGCTTGCTTTCGCTGTTCGTGGCGTACACGTTCTCGTCGCTTTTCTCCAACGTGATCATCACTTTGCAGGTGCCCACCCCGTCCATACTGGCAACGGTTTTTGCAGCCGCCCCTCCAGATCCGCCACATAGGCGTCGTAATCCCTGGCGGTGGTGGTCTCGCTTTTACTCTTGCTGCCTGCGGTTCCATTGCCGGAGAGCAGTACCAGCGCAATCCCCAGCACTGCCAGAAGAATGAACACTTTGCGCTGCCCCTGCGGCGCCTTTAGCAGTTCTTTCCACTTCTCTGTCATTTCTACTCCCCCAGTCCTTTTACCACCGGCTGCAATCCCAGCTGTGCCTTAAGAAGCGCCGCCACTGCCTCCCGATCCATGTCGCCGGGCACAGAGACCACCAGCTTTTGAATATAGATCTCCTGGTCTTTGATCCGTACCGAAGCCTGCACACTGCAATCCTTGTACCCGGCAGCAGTCAGAGTCTGTTTAACACGGCTCTCGATTTGGCTTTCATACACGCTGTTTGCGTCTGCCGCCTGCGCTGTGACATCGGAGAAATAAGCGGAAAAATCTGCCTTCTCGCCGCCGGTGATGGGCAGCAGAAACCCGGCGATGATAAAAAGCGACAGTACGGTTTTATAAAATCGCCCCATACTGCCCCTCGGCGATACCAGTGACAGGATAACTGCCCCGATGAGGGTCAAACAAATGTTCAGGGTCCACTGCTTTACCACATCCATTACCCGGCAGCCCCCTTTGCAGCGATCAGTATGCCGATGGAGATCACCGTGGTGACCATGGAGAGAATGAGCACCACATTCATCAGCAAAAAGGCGTCGCCAAAGGCCCGCAGCATTTTGCACACGGTGCGGTCGTCAAAGATCTCACTCACCGCCACGGATACGGCAATGCTAACACGCCAGCCGATCACATTTATCAGAGCCGGCAAAAACAGGGCAATGACCCCAATAATGCCCACAACGCCTACCGTACTCTTCACCAGCCCGGCATAGCTTTGTATAGACAGCAGTCCTTCGCTGATGGCGCTGCCGATCACCGGTACTACGGAATTGATGGCAAAGCGCAGAGAACGCAGTCCCAGCGCGTCCGCCCGGGAGGCCACCGCCGTCTTCACGGATAGCACCGTCACAAATGCCCCGGCGCAAAAGGAGATCAGTGAGATCAAGCCCTTACGCACCACCCGCAGCGCACCGTCAATATTCAGCGAACTGCGCACGCCGGAGCACAGACTCAGCGCCAAAAAGCAGTTGATCAGGGGCACAAACAGCTTGGCTGACAGGATATTCAGCCCCTGCGCCAGCCCAGCAGCAGCGTGTTGGTGGACACCCCGGTCAGGCTGCTGCCGGACACAGTTAGAATCACCAAAAATGCCGGGAAGAACGCAAACACAAAGTCCGCGCAAATGCCGATGGTGGCACAGCAAAGGGACACGGTGTCCGCACACTGGGCAGCGATCAACGCCGCGATGACCAAGGCGGAGGCAGTGGAATAAACAGAGCTGTTTTGCCCCAGCAGTCCGCTGCCGGAAAAACCGGTTAAAAAGGCGGACAGCAGCGTGAAACTGAGCACAGACAGCAGTGCCCGCAGCGGCGTTTGGATATTTTGGCGCACCAGCCGCCCCAGCACCTGCACGCAGGACTTAGCGTCCAGCGCCGTCACCGTCTCAAAGTCAAAATCATCCAGTCCCAGCTGCTCCAGCACGCTGTTTGCATCGTCCCCCAGCTTTTCGAACGCCGACAGGTCATACCCGGACAGCGCCTGGCGATAACCGTCACCGGAGAGCGCCGACTGGGTGGCAAAGCACACCCCGGGCAACGCCAGCAAAAGTAAAAATGTCAATACAAATCGCTTCATTTTACAAGTCCCGTCACAATTCCGATCACCGTTTGAAACAGCGGCAGCAGTAGGGACAGTACCAGAATTTTGGCTGCTGTCTCCGTTTGAGAAGCTAATGCGGACGCGCCGTTGTCCCGGCACACATCGCACACCACCTGGGTCACGATGGAAATGCCCAGGATCTTGAACATCAGATCAATATACGCCCCGGTGTCCCCTGCCGCCGTCTTTAAGTCGCCCAATATACCAAAGGCGCTGCCGGCCAACTTAGACACCGTGTAAAACAGCAGTCCGGCACCGGCCACAGTGACCAGCAAAGCAAAGGTGGGGTTCTCTTTTCTCAGCAGCACCGTCAGCAGCAGGCAAACGGCGGCGATCCCTGCGATCTGGATCATAGGTCAAACATAGATTTTATACCGGAGAAAAGCGCGCTGATCTTCGGCACCAACATCATCAAAACCACAATCACCCCGGCCAGGGTGGTGAGCATGGCCTGGTCCTCCCGTCCGCTGCGCACCAAGAGGGTGTTCAGCACCGCCACGATCATACCGATGGCCGCAATTTTGAATATAAAATCCACGCTCATTTGTACCTCCTGATCTTTTTAGGCCAGCAGCAGGGCGGCAATTAGCCCGCCGGACAGGCCAAAGGCCACATACAACTGTTTTTGTCGCTTGCACCGAGCAGCGTATTCCTCTGCCCGGCCTTTGGCAAAGGCAATGTAGCCGTCGGTGAGCCGCAACTGGTTTTGCAAATCGCTTTTGCCCAGCCTTTGCAAAAAAGGCTGCCAACTCTTGGTCATCCCGGGCAGTCAGCCCGGTAGCGACCGTCACGGTCTTGGCCGGGTCGCAGCCCTGCAAAAAGCCAAAGGGCGCAAAGCGGGGGTCCGACGCCAACTGGGCAAAAATAGCCCCCGTATCCGTCATACTATAATCCAGCAGCAGCCGCACCTGTTCCCCCAAGCGGCAAAGCAGCTGTGCTCGCTCACAGCGCCGCCCCACTTCAACTGCCAGTGAAATACCGATCGCCCCGCAAAAAGTACGATCATCCACAGTCCAAGGATCTTCATCGCCGCCACCTCGCAAATCCACCACGGAAAAGGTATCTCCGTATTCTTCCAGCAGCACCACATAATCAAATTCGCCGGTTAGATATAGCTTTTTGATAATGGACTTGTGCACCAGGTCCTCCGCATCCCGAATATGTACGGACACGGCAAAAGCCACCCCGGAGGAGAACCCGGCCTTAATGGCGTCCACCTCGGCATCGTCGGCGATCTCGTCACAAACGATCAGCTCCGGCGACAAGGTACGCACGGCAATCTCTATTCCTTTTTTTCTTGCCAAAACCGGTCAGCACATCTGTATTCACCCCAGGAGAAAAGCCGCCAAATTCGCCCCGCTCGTCTACGATACTCACCTTTCTATACCGTCCGCCGAACCCGCCGGACAGCGCCCCGCAGGACAGTGGTCTTACCGCCCCCCGGCGGCGCTGCCACAATGATACTGGGCAGCCTGCCTACAAAGAGCATGTTCAGCACCCACGGGCACAGCCTCGCTCCTCTCGGGCAATTCGAATGTTCAGGGACTGCACATCCCGAATGGCGGTCACGGTGCCGTCTTTTTCCACTGCCGTGGCGGCAATGCCCACCCGGTTGCCGTTAGGTGCGGTCACAAAGCCCTCCACCAGTGTGCCCATGTGCGTATGTACGGAGTAGGCGCACACCGCAGCAAACAGCGCGTCAAAGGCGGCGTCCGTGACATCCAGCGCCCGGGCCGAGCAGTGATTGATCAGCTTACCACCATCGGTAAGAAAGCAAGTCCGACTGCCCAACATAACCACCAGCGGCCGCCCACGGCGCACCCGCAGTTCCGTAATTTCTTCCTTGGTCTGCGCAGGCAGTGCCAGCAGCAGATCTCCCAGCGGCTGGGCCAGCAGCCGCGCCGCGTCGTCAAAATTGTTCATAGGTCACCCCGCATTTCATTTCTGTAAAAAGATATGCCACAGACAGGGCTTGTATGCCTACTTGGTTTATTTCAGTTGCAGTCCGCCCATAATTATGATAAAATAGGCAGAGTTGTGTTAAAATCAAATTCGCACAAAAAGCAAGAGGTGCATTTTATGGACATTACCGCAAACAACAAACATCGCTTTGCTACAAAGTGGATGAATACGGAAACGGTGAATTACACCGCCGGCTACACGCTGTGCCTGTTGGTGCTTTTTGCCGTCAAGCAGCTGTGCAAGGTGGCGTTTGGCTTGGGGGCCGGTGCGGCTGTTGGGATCGGCGCCGGCGCGGCTGCGCTGCTGTCCTTTGTACTGGAGAAGAAATTTGTCTTTCCCCGGGGTATGGCAACCGTTCCCAAACAGATCGGCGGCTTTCTCTTTCGCTGCGCCGTGGACTTTGGGTTCTATAAGATCTTGTATTTTCTCTTTGCCACGCTGCTGAAGCGAGAAGCCCCCTTTGTATGGCTGGCTACGGTAACGGTAGCCTATATTTTTAACTACCTGTTTGACCGCCTGCTGGTGTTTGACTGCCGGGACAAGGCAGCGACGAAAAGCGGCGGCCGGCTGTACAAGTTGTTTTTTGCCAACCGCTTTTTAGCGGTATCCGCCTTTGTGGCGCTGCTGGGCATTCTTTATTTTCATTGTGTACAGTGTGTTCCCGTTTGGAGACGGCACGGTCATGCGTATGGACCTGTATCACCAGTACGGTCCCCTGTTTGCAGAACTGTATGACCGGGTCGTAGAGGGCAAGAGCCTGCTGTACTCCTGGGAGAGCGGCGGCGGCAGCAGCTTCCTCGGCAACTATTTCAACTATCTTTCCAGCCCCTTTACAGTGCTGATCTTTCTGTTTGACAAGGCGGATATTTCCTTTGCCATCACCGCTTTGGTGATCGTCAAGTGTATGGCCTCTGCCGTCACTTTTACCTATTACTTAAAGGCGTCACAAAAGCGCCACTCTTATGTGAGTGCCGCCTTTGGTGTGTTCTACGCCTTTTGCGCCTACTTTTTGGCGTATTACTGGAATATTATGTGGATCGACGGTATGATTCTGCTGCCACTGATCGTACTGGGCATTGAGCAATTGATCAACAACGGCAAGGGCGCTCTTTACACCGGCGCGCTGGCAGTGCTGCTGCTGTCCAATTACTATATGGGCTATATGGCGTGCATTTTCTCTGTTCTGTACTTCTTGGCCTACTTCCTGATGACCGCCAAACCCCGACCGGAAAAGAGCGGCGAAAACTCACCACTCGGGAGAAGTACAGCGCCAAAAATCTTATGCGTCACCCGTTTCTCAATCGGTGCATGCGCTTTGCCGGGTTCTCTTTGCTGGCCGGCGGGCTGTGCGCTGTGACCCTGCTACCTACCTATTTCCTGCTGCGGGGCAGCTCCGCTACCTCAGACAGCTTCCCCACCACTTTTGAGTCTTACTTTACCATTTTCGACTTTTTAACATCCCACCTGTCTGCCCTGGAGACCACCATTCGCTCCAGCGGCGACGATGTGTTGCCCAATATCTACTGCGGCGTGCTGCCGCTGCTGCTGGTACCCTTTGTACCTCATTAACAGGCGCATTTCTCTGCGGGAAAAGGCGGTATATATTGTACTGCTTCTGTTTCTCCTGTTCAGCTTTGACAATAATGCGATGAATTTTATTTGGCACGCCTTCCACTTCCCCAACGACCTGCCCTTCCGTTTCTCTTATATGTACTGTTTCCTGGTGCTGGTGATGGCGTTCCGCGGTCTGTGCCGTATGCGGGACATTGCCTATAAGGACATTGTATTCGTGGGCCTGGGCTGGCTGCTGTATGTGATCGTGGCCCAGAAGTTTATGACCACCAAGATGAGCGAGATCTCCATTTATGTGACCATCGCCTTTCTTATTCTCTGGTGCGGGCTGCTGCTGTGCCTGCAAAAGTCCGGGTTCAAAAAAAGAGCGTGCTGGCCTTTGCGGTGATCGCCATGTGCTTTAGCGAAGTGATCGTCTCTGACTGCTCCTCCATTCTCATTACCCAGGGCAACAGCGACTACAAGAGCAACTATGCTGCTTATCGGGAGTCCATAGAAGCCATCCACAAAAAGGACAACGACTTTTACCGCATACCGTAACAAGGACAAATCCGCCGCCGTGTATGAGAATGACTGCTTCCTGCCTATTGCCTACGCAGCCAAAACCCATTTGAAAGATTGGGCAGCGGATGAGGGCGATCCCTTTAAGGTGCAGGGGGACTACTTCCGCCTGGCGACAGGGCTGGACGGGGTATTTGTACCCTGCGGCTATACGGACTGCAGCTACGACAATCTCACCGGTGACACATGCTCGGAGAACGGCACATTTTGGTTCAACAAGTCCAGCAGCGACGAGCAATACGGCACGGTGGAAGTAACCATCAGTCCCCTACGAGACGGCAATGTGTATATCTACCTGACCTCGCCGGAAATCAAGACGGCAGAATTCAGTGGTGACGGCATAAAGAACACCCTGTCCCAAAATATTGAAGAGCCGTACATTATGGATCTGGGCTACCACAAAAAGGGCGAGGAAATTAAAGTATCCCTGGACGCCGGGAGTATGAGCGCCACGGAGAGCTACGCTTCTATTTACGCATACAGCGTGGACGAGACCGTATTTGCCAAAGGCTATCGCCTGTTAGCAGACAGCGCTCTGCAAGTCACCGACTGGGGCGAGACCCACATTACCGGCACCATCACCGTTCGCGAGAACAGCTACCTGTGCACCTCCATTCCCTATGACACCGGGTGGAGCGTATACATTGACGGCGAAAAAGCGGAAACCTTTAAGCTGGGTGAAGCCCTGCTGACGACCACCGTCAAGCCCGGTAAGCATAAGGTGGAGCTGCGCTATACCCCCAAGGGGTTGGCAATCGGTGCGGCCGTCAGCGGCACCTGTGTTGCAGGCGTGGCCGGCTACCTGATTCTTGTTCATATTCGCCGCAAAAAACAACAAAGCGCCGGTTAATTCTGTCAATTCTCTGAAATTTTTCATTTTGCGGTTTACTTTCGCCGATGGTTGTTGTATTATAATGGCGTAAAAATTTAGGAGGAGCTGTTAATATGCCCAGAAAAACCGCTGAAAATGTAGAAACAATCCCCGTAGGCCCCCTTGGAATCATCGCCATGCCCGGCTGCGAAGCCCTGTGCGACAAGATCGACAAATACCTTGTCAAATGGCGCGCAAACCAGGCCAGCGAGCATCAGCAGAACATTGCGTTCTATGGCTACCAGCGCGACACCTACAAGGTAAATGTGTCATTACCCCGCTTTGGCTCCGGTGAAGCCAAGGGCGTCGTGAACGAGAGTGTGCGCGGCTTTGATCTGTATATCATTACAGATGTATTCAATTACAGCTGCACATATAATATGTACGGGATGGAAGTACCCATGTCCCCTGACGATCACTATGCAGACTTAAAGCGCGTCATCTCCGCCATCTCCGGCAAGGCAAAGCGCATCACCATTTTGGTGCCCATGCTGTATGAGGGTCGCCAGCATAAGAGAAGCAGCCGTGAGTCCTTAGACTGCGCGCTGGCACTGCAAGAGCTGGTCAATCTGGGCGTGGACAACATTATGACCTTTGACGCCCACGATAAGCGTGTACAAAACGCCATTCCCAACGGCTCCTTTGAGAACATCATGCCCACTTATCAGATGATCAAGTCTTTGGTGAACAGCGTAGAGGATTTGCATGTGGACAAGGATCACCTGATGGTCATTTCTCCGGATGAGGGCGCCCTGCACCGCTGCATTTATTTTGCAACCCAGTTGGGTGTAAATCTGGGCATGTTCTATAAGCGCCGGGACTACACCCGCGTAGTCAATGGTCGCAACCCCATTGTGGAGCACCAGTACCTGGGCGACTCCGTAGAGGGCAAGGACATTATTATCGTTGACGATATGATTTCCTCCGGCGAGTCTATGCTGGAAGTTTGCTCCAAGCTGAAGGGCTTGAAAGCCGGCCGCATTTTCGTTTGCACCACCTTCGGTCTGTTCTGCAACGGTCTGGAAGTGTTTGACGAGGCATATAAGAACGGTACTTTCTATCGTGTATTCACCACCAATGGTGTGTATCAGACCCCGGAGCTGCTGAGCCGCGACTGGTACGAGAGCGTGGATCTGTCCAAATACACCGCGTATTTTCTGGACACCTTGAACCACGATATGTCTGTATCCTCTTTGTTGGACTGCTCTGACAAGATCGAGAAAATCCTTATCAAAAAGGGCTTAAAGGAAGAGAAATAATATGAGCGAGAAAAAAGAAAAGAGTTCCAAGCTGACCGCTGTGCAAAAGAAGCTGATCATCGGCATTGTTTGTGCCCTGCTGGGACTATTGCTCATCGGCGGCGGCATTTACTGCGGCGTAACGTATCAAAATCCCAAAGGAAGCCGTCGTTGGTCTCTTTACGCCCCGTGATCAGGCCATTTTGTGCCAACTGGGACAGCCAGGATAAGCCCGGTGTGCTGGCCTTTGTGTTTTACTCCGACGGCACCTGCGACCGCTATATATCCACTTGGAACTTTGACTGCGAGTACACCATCAAGGGAAACAAGCTGACCATTGAGGACGCAGATACAAAAGACATTGGTATATCGCTTTTCCATTGTGGGCAAGGTGCTGACCCTTACTCTCCTGGAGGAGGACGGCAAGGAAGCAGAAGAGCAGCAGGTCACCAAGTTTGATCAGGTTGATGAGTTGCACATGAAGAGCCTGAACGATATGATCAATGACGCCAAAGAAAAGCAGGCGGAAAAGCAGAGTGAATCCTCTGCCGACCAGCAGTAAAGATCCATTTTAACACAAAAAGCACTTGCAATTTGCAAGTGCTTTTTCTTTATCCGTTTGCATACATAGAGACTCCCCCGCATAGGCATTAGCAAGGAGATGACAAGCTATGTATGCAAAGCAGTCTGCCCGTTGCCAACGACTGGCCCGGTATATTGTAGACACCAAGTCCACCGTACGCAGCACCGCCAAGGTATTTGGGGTGAGCAAATCCACCGTACATATGGATGTGACCCGGCGACTGGAACACATTGACCCGGAGCTACACGCTGCCGTTAAAGCTGTACTGGACGAAAACAAGGCAGAGCGCCACATTCGCGGCGGTAATGCCACGCGAAAAAAATACCAGCAGTTGAAAAAGGATTGAAAAAATCCCCCCGCAAGTGGTACTATTAAAGAAAAACGCACGGAGGTACACTTGCAATGAAGATCGGATTTATCGGCTGCGGCAATATGGGCGGCGCCATTCTGCAAGGGATTTTACAAGGCGGCACACCGGCTGCCGATATTTATGTTGCGGACCACAATTTGGAGACACTGCGGCAAAGGCTGGGCCATACCGGCGTGCAGATCTGCCGGAGCAATACGGAAGTGGCGGCGCTTTGTGACACTGTCTTTTGGCGGTCAAACCGAATGTGTTGTCTGCTGTTTTAGCAGAGATCGGTCCGGTTTTGGCAGAGCCCATCTTTCCTATGAAGATTGGCACAATAAAGATCGTATGGAAATGTTACTTGTTAAATTTCCAAATGACTTATTGTATAATCAAATTCCTTTATGTTCACGAGAAAGATAGTCAAGCACTGCCTCATTCCATTCTTCTTTGCTGATGCTTTTAAACGCCTTAAAAACGACATCATTACACAATGAATTTATATAGCTAAGCGCTTTATTATAGCTATTCTCTACAGTAACAGGTTCGGTAACATTAGAGCAGAAATTTTCATAAATTTCCGGAACTGCTGAACTTAATCCTTCAAATAAGAAGGGATTTGCTGAACTAAGAAATTCTCCAAGAATAGGATCTTTGCTTTCATCCCATTCTGCATCCAACACATAGAAAATCATACAGAACAATTCAAATTTATTCATTTTTGTTTCTTCCTCCGTTTCACCCGTTTGACAGGATTATTATTTAAACCAGTTTCATTATTCCACATTCTCGGCGTTAAATTTTGGCCGCCTTCGTTTATGATGCCATTTTGATATCTAACCCAGTTTTGGGCTCCTGAATCAGTTATTTCTATATTCCACGAATTTCCATATTTGTCTTTGCCAACATATTTGCTTCTATTGTTAGCTAATGTTACAAGCAAGTGACGATTTTCAGGGGTGTCTGTTAGATGCCCCTGCTTATCTGTAAAAATATGCTTAAGCTGAGACTCTTCACTTGGCAAATACTGTACTTGTTGGGCCTGTTTTTCTACTTCTTTGGAACCTTGAGTATTATTAAAACCACCATAGTAACCTGTTCCCATTATGCACTCACCGCCTTCCGACTGAGTGAGTACTCACTATCATATTGACAGATTTCTATTCCTGATTTTATATAGTCACTAAATATATCGTCTGGAGCTTTTCCATAAACAATCACTCGCTTGGGCTCCAGCTTTCTTATGACTTCGCCAAGGCCTTTCTCAAAATACACTCGTTCAACCTTAACTTTAATGCACCCATGAGACCCAACAGCAATGGTTCCACCTTTAGAAACGCCGTCACAACAAAATGTATATGAGCGTTCATCAGCAAATCTGATATTAGGAATAACAGTGATCCCGTTTTCCTGCAACCAATGCCCAATTGCTCTGCTTCTATAGGTGTTCCACTCTTGCATAACAAGCGGCATATCACGGTATAGGCTAAAGTCAGGGGTAATAACCCCATCGAATTTTTTAAAATTGGAAGATATCTATTCGGCGTATTCCAAATTCTTTCAAAATTCACATCATCCTCAAAAAAGTGCACGAAGCCATGAAAGTCTTTGGCACATACAGCTTTCGAAAACACAATTAATTTTTGAGGGACCGCATTTTCTAACTTAATGCAAGGCATTTCTAAATGTCCATCATAAGTTGCATTCTTTACGAGAAAGGACCGAAAAACATCTTTACATCCACTTCTAGAATTATTTAATTTGCTCATTATAGCTATTCTTTCCGGGGATCTTTGAGAAAACAGCAGAATATCCCCTTGGTTAATGAATTAAACAAATTTGCCGTTTCCTATTGAATTTCTCTCCGAAAACTGCTATAATAAATCTGCTTTTAGACGAATAGCAATATTCGGAAGTGAAATCTCTATGACTTGTGCCCGCAAGTTATAGAGATTTTTTCTTTATCCTGTTAAACACATTCAAGATACATCACTCCTTTCAGATCTTCTTGCGATTCTTAGCAAAAGCTTTTGAAACATGGTAAGTATTTTCGATTAAAGAAGCACTCATGCCTTCAGTTTCGTCATAAGGTATCATTACTTCTGCACAAAGCGCTTTTGCTTGCCATTCCACACTGCAATATGCTGGTAACTCATTATTTTCAAAACTACGCTCAAATATCGGAGTAAATCCAATGCGGAACAGAAAAATGTGGCATATTTCGTGGCAAATAAATAAAGCCGCCCTGGTCATTCGGGGTGCATTGTGCCATCTTTTGGGGAGGAAATTGATTGTCTTCCACAATTTCGTAATTACAATTGCCAAACACATCACGAATTTTCTCAAGCGCATCAAGGACCGGAAAAGGACCACTTAAAGGAACATCAAAAACCTTTCGTAAGATTTGAGAGTATCGTCTCAAATCGCGTCTACAGGTTGGTTTGGTTTTATAATCCATTAATCAGTATTTTCCCCCTTGTGACTTAAAAAGTTCAAGAATTTTCAATGCAGTTTCGTCGTCCATCTCATCAAAAGAACGCGCAAATTGTAAAGCAGCTCTTCTTTGTTGAATTCCGGCATTCTCCATAGGTATCTTGTACTGAGTTCTTGATTCTTCAATGGCTTGCAAAAGCGCGTTCTGTTCCTCAGATGATAGATTATAATGGCTAATGAGTTTATCAGCCCAATCAGCAGGAACATTTTTCTTACCGTTCTCGACAGCAGATAAGAACGGTATTCTCACACCAAGAACCTTTGCCATGTCACCCATAACTTCATGCCTTTTGATTCTTAATATGCGGACAAATTCTCCAAATCTTGTATACGACATAGTAGCCTCTCCCTTCTTCAATAATTATACCATCAAGCTTACCAATAGTCAAGTAATTTTTTAACCGTTTTTCGGTTAATCAGCGTGGCGTATAAAAAGCAAACTTTTAAGCAACCTGATTTATACAAAGAGAAGCCGTCGGAGATCCGACGGCTTTCATGATCGCTGTTCTTTTTATTTACAGGCAGGCTTTGATTTTGTCCACCATATCCAGCTGCTCCCAAGGCACATTCAGCTCCTCGCGGCCCATGTGGCCATAGGCAGCCACCTGACGGTAAATGGGGCGACGCAGATTCAGCCGCTCAATGATTGCAGAGGGACGCAGGTCAAACACCTTGTTGATCACATCGCAGATTACATCATCGCTGACCTTACCGGTGCCCTGGGTATCCACCATCACGGACACAGGCTTGGCCACGCCGATGGCGTAAGCCAGTTCAACCTCACACTTGTCTGCCAAACCGGCAGCCACCAGGTTTTTGGCCACCCAGCGAGCAGCATAAGCCGCGCTGCGATCCACCTTTGTCGGGTCCTTACCGCTGAAGGCACCGCCGCCGTGGCGGGCATAGCCGCCGTATGTATCCACAATGATCTTGCGCCCGGTAAGGCCGCTATCACCGTGAGGACCGCCCACAACAAAGCGCCCGGTGGGGTTCACATAAAATACAGTGTCTTCGTCCATCAATTCCGCAGGAACAGTGGTCTTGATCACTTTGTCAATAATATCCTGCCGCAAAGTCTCCAATTCCACATCGGCGCTGTGCTGGCTGGATACAACCACAGCGGTCACCTTTACAGGCTTGCCGTCGTCATATTCCACGGTCACCTGGGTCTTGCCGTCTGCGTACAGATACGGCAGGGTGCCGTCCTCCCGCACCTGGGTCAGCTTCACAGCCAGTTTATTGGCCAAACTGATGGGCAGAGGCATCAGCTCCGGGGTCTCGTTGCAGGCATAACCGAACATCATACCCTGGTCACCGGCGCCGTTCAGGTTATAGACATCCTCCTCATCGTTCTTTAACTCAAAGGATTTGTCCACGCCCATAGCAATATCCGGGCTCTGCTTATCCAGCGCAGTCAGAATAGCACAGGTGTTGCCATTAAAGCCTTTCTTGTCGTCATCATAACCGATGTCGCAAATGATCTTGCGGGCAATGGCGGGAATGTCCACCTGTGCATTGGTGGTGATCTCGCCCATGATCAGAACCTGACCGGTGGTACAAGTGGTCTCGCAGGCCACACGGCTCATGGGATCCTGCTCCAGCATGGCGTCCAGAATACCGTCTGAAATCTGGTCGCAGATTTTGTCCGGGTGACCCTTTGTCACGGACTCACTGGTAAATAAGTGTTTTGACATATCTCTTTCCTCCTTAGGAAAATAAAAAGGCATACACCGAGTGTATGCGTCATGCTCCTCATCACTCGGATTTGAACCGCAGGTTTTAGCACCTTACCAAAGCAGGTTGCTGTGGTGTCCACGGGCCTGTTCCCTCGACCACTCTCGATAAAGTATATTGAGTTTAGAGATACTATACTCCATTCCCTTAAAAAAGTCAATACCCGGCAGTCGCTTTTTATCAAATTTTAAAAGAAGACGTTTATGGTCATATTGCACAAAAAAGCGCGCCATTTTTTGGCATTGAAAGAAAAGGTTATGGTGTTTGGGCGTTGCTTTTTATTTATATTTTGTTTATAATATTAGTCGTAATTGTCCATGTGTTAAGGAGGTTAAACAAATGGCAAAAAAGACAGTCTTTATTACCGGCGGTACCGGTAACATGGGTTGGGCTGCTGTGCAGGAAATGCTCAAGAAGCCCAGCGAGATCAACATCAAAATGCTGGCTCGTAAAAGCCCGAAGAACGAAGAGAAGCTCAAAGGCCTGATGGCTAAACCCAATGTAAAAGTGGTTTGGGGCGATCTTTGTGATTATGACGCTATCCTGGAAGGCGTAACCGGCGCAGACTATGTGCTGCACATCGGCGGTATGGTATCTCCCACCGCTGACTGGAAGCCTTACAGAACGCAGAAAACCAATATCGGCGCTGCGCAGAACATCTGCAAGGCCGTGCTGGCACAGCCCAATGCAGACGATATTAAAGTTTGCTATATCGGCACCGTTGCTGAGACCGGCGACCGTAACTATCCCATCCACTGGGGCCGTTGCGGCGATCCGCTGAAGATCTCCATCTATGACCACTATGCTGTATCTAAGGCAGTGGCTGAGCGCACCTTTGTTGAGAGCGGCATTAAGAATTGGGTTGTTATGCGCCAGAGCGGCATTCTCTATCCCAACATTCTGAAGAATATGGATCCCATTATGTTCCACGTGCCGATCAACGGCGTGCTGGAGTGGTGCACCGTGGAGGACAGCGGTCGTCTGATGTGCAATCTGGTTACTGAGGACGCTGCCGGTCATTTGGGCGCCGATTTTTGGAACCACTTCTATAACATCGGCTCCGGTAAGGAGTACCGTATCTCCAACTATGAGTTTGAGCACCTGCTGCTGGGCACCCTGGGTCTTGCCGGCCCGGAGAAGCTGTTTGACCCCAATTGGTTCATTCTCAAGAACTTCCACGGTCAGCTCTATGCTGACGGCGACAAGCTGGAGGAGTACCTGCACTTCCGTGAGAACCTGCCCATCCAGGATTACTTCAACCGCCTGGCCGATCATGTAGAGTTCTACTTCAAGATTCCGCGCTACCTGCCTAAGAACCTGGTTGCCGCTTGCGCAAAGCCCTTCATGAAGAAGATCGCTTCCACCAAGGATTTCGGTACTTTAGACTGGGTAGCAACCAAGAACCAGACCCGTCTGTCCGCTTACTACGGCACTTACGAGGATTGGGCCAAGATCCCCACCAAGTGGGAAGACCTTGAGATCATCAAGTTCAAAGGACTCCAGCGATGCAGAAAACTACAAGCTGGATCACGGCTATGACGAAAGCAAGCCTGAGTCCGAGCTGGATATTGAAGATATGAAGCAGGCTGCTAAGTTCCGCGGCGGTGAGTGCCTGAGCACTTCTATGAAGAAGGGTGACATGGCCACCAAGCTGAAGTGGAAATGCGGCTACTGCGGTGCCGAGTTTGAGGCCAGCCCCGCACTGATCCTGCTGGGCGGTCACTGGTGCCCCGAGTGCTTCATCCCCCAGAAGAAGTGGGATTACGACAACATTGCAAAGACCAATCCTTTCTTTGCCCAGGTTTGGTATCCCAACCACACCAAGGACGAGTGCAATGTGTACAACTTCGACGACCTGTTCCAGGTGAACGGCGTGAAGTGGGACGACATCAAGCACTAAGCCTACATAACCAAAAAACAGCGCTCCGAGCCATCGGAGCGCTTGTTTTATGTGTGGATAAGAATAAGCCGTCGGTGTGCTCCGGCGACTTTGGTTTTATATTCCGATTTTATGCCAGCTGATCCGTCTCCGGGAACTGGGAATTGTACAGATGATAATAAAAGCCTTTATCCGACAGCAATGAGGCGTGGGTGCCCTGTTCAATAATGGTGCCATTCTTCATCACCAAAATCAAATCGGCGCCCTTAATGGTGGACAATCGATGCGCAACAATAAAGGAAGTGCGCCCCTCCATCAGGGTCAGGAATGCCTGCTGAATTCTCATCTCCGTGGTAGTATCAATAGAGGAAGTCGCCTCATCCAGGATCAGCACAGACGGATCGCAGAGCATAATGCGGGCGATACAAAGCAGCTGCTTTTGCCCTTGAGACAGGCTGCCGCCGTCCTCACCGATCTTGGTATAATACCCCTCCGGCAGACGCTGAATAAAGCTATGGGCGTGTGCTTTTTGGCTGCCGCCACCACTTCATCATAAGAAGCGCCGGGATTGCCCATGCGGATATTCTCCAAAATAGAGCCGCACTTGAGCCAAGTATCTTGCAGCACCATACCAAAATTCTTGCGCAGCGCCTTGCGGCCGATCTGCTGCACCGGGGTGCCGTCTATGGTAATTTGACCGTCCTGCACATCGTAAAAGCGCATGAGCAGGTTGATCAGCGTGGTCTTGCCGCAGCCGGTGGGACCAACGATTGCGACACGCATACCCGGCTTAACATCCACAGACAGATCCTCAATCAACTTGCGATCCGGCAAATAAGAGAAGCGAATATGCTGCAATTCCACTTTGCCGTCCAAATGCGAAGGCTGCAATGCACCCTCCGGATCCGCCGGCACCGGCTCCTCCTCAATGAATTCCATAATACGCGCGGCGCAGGCCAGAGCATTTTGAAACTCCGTCACCACCGAGCTGATGTCATTAAAGGGCTTGGTGTACTGGTTGGCATACGACAAAAAGCAAGAGAGCATACCCACAGAGATATTGCCCCGAATGGCGATCATGGCGCCAAACAGCGCCACCGCCGCATACACAATACTGTTTACAAAGCGGGTGGCCGGGTTGGTAATGGAGGAAAAGAATGTGGCGCGCATGGAATACTTAGCCAAGCGGTCATTGATCTCATCAAACTGCTTTTGATTGTCTGCCTCTTTAGAATAGGCGGTCACCACCTTTTGGTTGGTGATCATCTCGTCAATAAAGCCCGTCTGCTCGCCGCGAACAGCACTTTGCTTTTGAAACATAGCGTAAGTCTTCTTCGCAATAAACCGAGCAATAAAGAAAGACAGCGGCGTGACAACAACCACCACCAGGGTGATCCACACATTGATAGACAGCATAAAAGCCAGTGTGCCGATAATCGTCACTACACCGGTAAACAGCTGGGAAAAGCCCATCAGCAGTCCGTCGGCAAACTGGTCCGCATCGCTGATGACCCGAGAGACCACATCCCCCTGGGAGTGGCTGTCCAGATAAGAGAACGGCAACACCAGCAATTTATCAAACGCCCGGGCGCGCATATCTCGCACCACATTATAGGTGATCTTATTGTTGAGCATATTCATCACCCACTGCATGAGGCCAACACATAGCAGCATCACCACCACAGTGATCAGATGGCGGGCAACGACGGTAAAGTCTACCTGCCCCGGACCGATGATGGCATCAATGGCGTAGCCGATACGAATGGGCACATACAAGGTCAGCACCACCGAGGCGCCGGCCAGCAGTACGGACAAAAACAGCAGGTACTTATAGTGACCGATATAGCCAAAAAAATTTTCTTTAAGGTAGAGGTGTTCTTTTTTCATGCGTCGGTCACCTCCTCGCTGAATTGAGAATGGTAGATTTCACAATATGCCGGGCAATTCGCCAAAGTTCCTTGTGGGTCCCGTCACCTACCAGGCGCCCATCCTCCAACACCAAAATCCGATCGGCACACATCACGGAGCTGGCCCGCTGGGAGACGATAAACAGTGTAGGCTTATAAGGCAGTGCCAAAATGGCCTTTCGCATGGCGGCCTCTGTTGCATAATCCAGTGCAGAGGACGAGTCGTCCAGCACCAAAATTTGCGGTTTGCGAACCAGCGCACGCGCCACAGACAGCCGCTGCTTTTGCCCGCCGGAGAAGTTGGCGCCGTTTTGCTCCACAGGCGCGTCCAGACCGCCTTTATCCGCCACAATGTCCAGCACCTGCGCCGTGCTTAGAGCCGTGCGCAAATCATCATCAGAAGCGCTGTCGTCGCCCCACAGCAAATTGCTGCGTACCGTGCCTTGGAACAGCACCGCCTTTTGCTGCACATAGCCGATCCGGTGGCGCAGATCCTCGTCATCGTAAGCGCAAACATTCTTGCCAAAGACAGACACCCGCCCGTCCTTAACATCATAAAAATGCGGGATCAGGGACACCAGGCTGCTTTTGCCGCTACCGGTGCCGCCGATAATACCCACGATGCTACCCCGAGGAACGGTAAAGGAAATGTGCTCCAAGGACGGCTCGCCGGCGTTCTTGTACTGCAAGGTCACATCGTCAAAGGCAACAGCCACGTCGCTGTCCCCTGCCTTATCGTCCTCGGTATGCTTCAAAGTAGGCTCCAGCTGTAACACCTTGAATACGAGAGGCACAGGCCAGCGCCTTGGTAATGGTAATGATCATATTCGCCAGCTTCACCAGTTCAACCAAAATCTGGCTCATATAGTTATAAAGCGCCACGACTTGACCCTGCGTCAGGTCACCCAAACTCACCCGCATGGCGCCGGTGTGAATCAGCACCACAATCCCAATGTTAATCAGGATATAAGTCAGCGGGTTTAACAGCGCGGAAAGGCGCCCCACGCTGCGCTGCAAATGAGAAAGCATCTCATTGCGCTTATTAAATCCGGCCTGTTCCGCGTCTTCCGCCGCAAAGGCGCGGATCACACGGGCACCGGCATAGTTTTCTCTGGTTGTCAGGGTCACGCCGTCCAGCTGGCGCTGCACATTTTTATACCCGGGCATGGTCAGTCCCATAATGCCAAATACCACCAAAGACAGTGCGGCAATCACCACAACGAAGATCAACGCGCAACGCACATCAATGGTAAACGCCATCACCGTAGCACCCAGTACAATAAAGGGCGAACGCAAAAACAGGCGCAGCACCAGGTTCACGCCGTTTTGCGCTTGGGTCACATCGTTGGTCATTCGGGTGATCAACGAGGAGCGGCCTAAGGTATCCAGCTCCGAAAAGCTTAAACTTTGGATCTTCCCAAACAGGCTGCTGCGCAGCTCCTTGCCAAAGCCGGTAGCCGCCCGAGCAGCAAAAAACTGGGCAGTGATCGCCATCACCATACCCACCACGGCAAAGCCCACCAACAAGGCGCAGTTTTGGTAGATCACGGTCTTGTTGCCCGGCCGAATACCGCTATCAATGATCCGCGCCACCACCAGCGGCACGATCAGTTCAAAAGTCGCTTCCAGCAGCTTAAACAGCGGCGCAAAGAAAGACTCTTTCTTGTAATGTTTCAAATAGAACAACAAGTCTTTCAGTGTTCTCACCCTCCCGTCTGCCCACTCGGGCAGCGCATATCTTTAACAAGTTGGTATTTATTATAGATATTATTTGCCTTTCTGTCAATAAAACTTGACAAACGCGTTCAAGGTGCTATGATTATAAAAAATGTGAGGTGATCTTAATGGAAAACAAGCCGGTAACGGCCATTATTGTAGGCGCCGGGCACCGCTCCATGGTGTACAGCAAACTGGCGCTGACCAACCCGGAGCTGCTGAAGATTGTCGGCGTGGCAGATCCGGACCCCATTCGGCGCAAAAAGTGCCGCGAGCTTTACGGATTCGGCGAGGATATGTGCTTTGAAAATGCAAATGCGCTGGCTGCCAAGGGCAAACTGGCAGACACCGTCATTAACGGCACCATGGACGAGGTACATATAGAGACCTCAGTGCCCCTGCTGAACGCCGGGTATGATATGCTATTGGAAAAGCCGTTTGCCGTGAACGAAGAAGAAATGCGCACCCTGGTGGACTGCGCGCGGCAGAACCATAGCAAAGTGATGATCTGCCATGTACTGCGGTACACACCGTTCTACTATGGCATTAAAGAGCGCATTGCCGCCGGTGAAATCGGTGATATTATCAATATTCAAACCCTGGAACATGTGTCTTACCACCACCTAAGCACCTCTTATGTGCGGGGCAAGTGGGCCAATAGCCAGAAGTGCCACACCAGTATGCTGCTGGCCAAGTGCTGCCACGATCTGGACATTATGATGTGGATGATGGCAGAGACCAAGCCCACCGCGGTTAGCTCCTTTGGCGGCAAGTTCCAGTTTAAGCCGGAGAACGCCCCGGCAGGCGCCGGCACGCGGTGTATGGTGGACTGCCCGCTGGTAGATACCTGCCGCTACTCTTGCAAACGGTTGTACATTGACCACCCGGACCGCTGGTCCTTCTATGTGTGGGACAAGCTGGAGGGCATTGAGAACCCCACCATTGAAGACAAGATCCATCTGCTCAAGGGTGACTCCCCTTACGGTCGCTGCATTTACAAGTGCGACAACGATGTAGTGGACCACCAGAGCGTGATGGTACAGTTCGCCAGCGGCGCCACCGGCACCCACAATATGGTAGGCGGTTCCTCCGCCCCCTGCGCCGTATTCACATCATCGGCACCAAGGGCGAGATCTACGGCAACTTTGAGGAGTCCAAGTTCTATGTATCCAAAATCGACCCCTCCCCGGACGCCCACAACGGCGAGTGCCAAATTGAGGAAGTGGATCTGAATGTGAAGGGCGATATGGTTGGCGCTTACGGCGGCCACGGCGGCGGCGACGAGCGACTGGCCGCGGACTTTGTGCAGTTCGTCCGCGGCGAAAAGCCCAGCCTGGCATGCACCTCTATTTTCGACTCTGTTGCCGGTCACCTGTGTGTGTATCTGGCAGACGAAAGTCGCACCCACGGCGGCCAGCCGGTAGCGGTACACCTGGACTAAAACGAAGCACATAAAAAAACCGTCGGTCATAACGACCGGCGGTTATCTTTTGCGCTGATTTTTTAATACTCTACTTTTAAGCCCTCTTCGGCTTCAGCTACCTTGAGCATAATGGCGCACTCAATGCGCTTGCGGTGCAGCTGGCAACCAAAGTCATACACACCGTTCACACTGCCGGTGGTATGGTACGCATTGGCTGCGCACCCGCCGCTGCAATACAGCTTTGCAAAGCAGTCCTTGCATTCCTTGTGGCTGTACACATTGCAGTGCTCAAACTGCTCCAGCACCTGGGGTCGGGTCACGCCATCGTACACATTGCCAAGTAAGAAGTCCGTGTCTCCCACAAACTGATGACAGGGGTACAAATCGCCGGTGGGGGTCACGGCCATATACTCCGTGCCCACGCCGCAGCCGCTGACCCGCTTGACAATACAGGGGCCGCCGTCCAGGTCGATCATATAGTGATAAAAAGTAAAGCCGTCGCCCTTGCGATAACGGTGCAGCATTTCCTTGGCCAAGATCTCGTATTGCTCCAAAAGCACCGGCAGGTCGCTCTCCTGCAAGGCATAGTCCTCCTTAGGATCGCACACCACCGGCTCAATAGACAGCTCCTTAAATCCCAGATCCGCCATGTGCAGCACATCGGCGGCAAAGTCCGTATTGAAGTGGGTATAGGTGCCCCGCATATAGTAGTCCTTTTGCCCTCTGGAGTCTGCAAACCGCTTGAATTTATCCAAGATCAGATCATAACTGCCCTTGCCGTTGCGGCCCACCCGCAGCCGGTCATGGGTAACCTTGCGCCCGTCCAAAGACAGTACCACGTTGCCCATTTCCCGGTTGGCGAAGTCGATCACATCATCGTTGATAAGCAAGCCGTTGGTGGTAAGGGTAAAGCGAAAGTTCTTATTATGGAGCTTCTCCTGCTCCCGACCATAGGCCACCAGCCGCTTGCACACATCCCAGTTCAGCAGCGGCTCACCGCCAAAGAAGTCCACTTCCAAATTCCGGCGGCCGGGACTGTTGGCAATGAGATAATCCAGCGCCTGCTTGCCCACTTCATAGGACATGATCTCACGCTGACCGTCGTACTCTCCCTTGCCGGCAAAGCAGTATTTGCACGCCAGGTTGCAATCGTGAGCAACATGCAGGCAAATGGCCTTCAGTACCCCTGACGGCGTTTGAACTGGTCGGCAACCGCCTCAAAGGTATCCTCGGCAAACAGCCGTCCATCGGCGATCAGCGCCTCAATGTCTTCAAAACAAAGATCAATATCCGCGTTCGTTACATCCGGCTGATCCTTGTATTTTTCTAAAATAAAACGGCGGATCTCCTCTTTATCATGATCCTGGTACATAGTGATCATATCGTAGGCCACCGGGTCCACAGAATGGACGCAGCCACTGTTTTGGTCCAGAATAATGTTGTATCCGTTTAGTTTGTATGCGTGTATCATAGTCTACTCCAAACAAAAAGGCGGGACCCGGGCAATCGCCCATCCCGCCCTAATTGCAAAATTCTTATTTCTTCAGCTGCTCGCACTTCTGGTTGGCAACGGAGCAAGAGGTTTTGCTGGCAGACTGACAAGAAGTCTGGCACTCGCCGCAGCCGCCCTTTTGAGCGGAAGCACAAAGATTTCTGGAACTTAAAGTTTTAATTCCTTTCATAAAAAGCACCTCATTTCAATATGTTGGCTCTATTTTACAATACTTTCAGCCCTTTGTCAATACGCAGCAGCAAATGCGCTCTGCCCCGCCGTCGGCAGTTCCGTGGAGCACCGTGCCGCTGTTTTTCGCTGCCTGAATTGCCTGTACAAACGCCGCAGTGATCTCCTCACCGGGCACGATCATCGGCACCCCGGGCGGATAGGCAAACACCGTCTCGCAGGCGATACGCCCCACTGCCCGTTGGTATGGCAACGGCTCCCCGGCGGGCACCTGCCAGCTTTGCAGGTGCCGGGGCGGCAAGGGCAGCGGCGCCACCGGCCAGTCGCCCGGCGACAGGGTACGGTCAATCTCCGTCAGGGCACGGGCCAACAAATGAAATCCGGCGGCGGTGTCCCCCACCGTTGCCATACAGATCACATGGATACGGTCGCTCATCTCCGGCTCGATCCCACGCGCCCGCAGCCGGTGTGCCAAGGCGTTGCCGTCTATGTTGCAATGCAGGGTGGAAATATTGATCTTGGTAGGATCGTCCGCTCGGATCAATCGCAAGTGTTGCAAAGGCAGTTTATATAGCTTTTCCAGTCCCGCTTGCAGCATCTCAAACGCAGCCGGATCCGCCACCAAATCGGCCATTTTTGCCACGCTGTTCATCAGCACATAGCTGGGAGAGCTGGTCTCGTACATATCCATGTACCGCTTGATCTTCGGCGCCAAAGAAGAGTCATATACCTGCACACCGGCAGTTTGAGTCAACGCCGGCAGGGTCTTGTGATAAGAGCAGATCACCGCGTCTCCCTCCATACGGCCGGGCAGCCAAGGGGCCAGTCAAGGTGGGCGCCGTGGGCAGCGTCTACCACCAGCGGCACCGAGCAGTGCAGACGAGAAATATAGCCCTCGTATGTAGGCGAGGTCACTACCACCGCTGCCACCTCAGGGTGAGCAGCCAATGCCTCATCCAGCGCCGCCTGGGTCACACGGGTATAAAAACCGGTGGTGGGGTCAAATTCAGCCTCTACATAGTGCACCTGCAGCCGGTTCAAAAAGCAGGCATTGTACACCACCTTGTGGCAGTTGCGGGCAATAAGAATTTCGTCCCCCGGCTTGCACAGGGCGGATATGGTCGCCAAAATGCAGCAGGTAGAACCGTTAACAGAGAGAAAAGATGCCCTCGCACCATACAGCGCTGCCAAATCCGCTTGCAGCCGGGCCAACACCCCGGTGGGGCGTGCAGGTCATCATAGCCATCTATTTCCGTAATATCAATTTCCGCACCCGGCAAACAAAAATCCGGGTTGCGCTTGTGTCCGGGCATATGGAACGGATAGCGCTCTAAGTGCGCCAACGCTCGATCAAGCCGCATAAGCTGTCACCTTTTTCTTTTTGATAAATCGCAATGTTCAGCAGCACCACACCGGTAAGCACAGGCATCGCCTCGATCAGGCCGGTCTCTTTATAGATCAGCAGCAAAATCAGATCACCGATCATCAGTGCCGCCCAAAATACCGTGGTGCACTGCCAAAATCGCCCTTTTTGAATGAAAACAAAAAGCACAGAAAGATCGCTACCCCACTGAGCACGGAAAAAGCCAGCGATCAATGCAATGCAGCAGCCACAGGGCGTGCCGCTCAAAGTCAAAAGGACAGCACACCGTCAGCGCCATACCCGCACCGGCAGGCAGCAGCAGACCGTGGCACAGCCCTCTGCGCTTTTGCTTATTATACATGGTATAGAGCAAAAGGTAAAGCACCCCGTAAGTGCCCGCACCCCACAGGGCAAACAGCACCGGGTGGTCCCGTCCGATGGTGGAGAGCGCCCCGACGTTGGTGCGCGGGTCCGCAAAGTGCATATACCCTAATGTAAAACCACAGTATAACGCGGAAATCAGCGAAATCCAAATTTTTTTCATAAAAACCTCAAAAAAATCAAAATTTCTTATTGACATTTTACTCCCCTCGTGGTATTATGTCAATGCTGTTTCGGACAGCGCCGCAGATCAAGCCTTTCGGCTCTGCCTCGCCCGCTCTTGGCGTGTAAAAAATTAGAGCAAATTGAATATGCGGATGTGGCGGAATTGGCAGACGCGCTAGATTCAGGTTCTAGTGAAGGCAACTTCATGTGGGTTCAAGTCCCGTCATCCGCACCATGAGCCTTTTGCAAATGCAAAAGGCTCATTTTTATGTACTCCCCTCTTTTTTTATAAAAACAGAGCAGATCATAGGATCTGCTCTGTATATTTAATATTCGTCATGCTACACAGCATTACAAAACAAGGAACCGTCCCCTGTTCTATGCGTGTGATTACTTATTGCCCCCAAATTTTGCCTGCACCGGCGTTGATCATATAATCTCGCAGAGCCTCTACAAACGCCTCTGGATCGTCCACATAGAATACGAATATTTCTTCCTCATAAATCTCTGCTGTGATCCGTATATAGCGCTCTCCGGAACCGCCATATCAAACCAACCATCGTCTTTTGAATTGAATATAGATTTCGGCGGGCGCTTACCCTTGCAGATCTGAATTTTCTGAATACAGGCATATGGCACCTTTGGATTTGATTTTTCTCTATGCCGAGAATCCGGAACGCCGTGAACATCAAACTGCATATAGTCGTTATAAAGCGTAACCCCTTTCGGTAATTCATAATAGCGATAGGTTGCAATGATCACAACCGTAGCGACAATAATACCGAAAACGAGTTTTACCGGCATTGTTACCGGTATGCGCAAAGCCGGTAAAACAATTAGCGTTAAAAGAAGGTACGCATTTATACCCAATACAATATAAATAAAGGCGATACCCTTGTTGATTAGTTTTTTGCATTTTGATTCTTCTGAAAAGAGAAAGAATTTAGCTTTTTTTCTCATCATACCCCCACAAATGACCATTAAAACAAGGGACGGTTCCCTGTTCTATCACTTGTTTGCATACTGCTCCACCTTTGCCATAATTCCGCACAGCAATCCTCTGCGTCTTGGACTGAGAAAATGTATATCTTGCCATCGCGCAGTTGCAGCACCACATTATAGTTAAAGTCGCCATAGGGTACCAATTCAGAAAACATATCCTTAGTCCAATAGATACTGCTGTACTGCACATAGGCGTTCTCGATCATATAGTACGGTACAGCGATCTTGTTCTTCCAGTTCAAAGCGGTAATGGTATAGCGGGCAAGCACCACTTGGTCGTCGTACAAAAAGCAGCCCTTGGGCATGACCAGCGGCAAAAGCGAATAAACAACCGACAAAATCAAAACAGCTTTTGTTATGTAATCTAAAACAGGATCCTGTAACAGGAAATCCGCCAGGCCAATGCGGCCCAATATACCCAGGCCTAATCGACACAGCAGAAAAACAATGGCGAAACTATCTGCCGCACAAAGAAGCGGCAACAATAACTGAAAGGTACGATTCGGCGCTTTGAATTTGTATTTTTTCATTTTCTTCTCTCCTGTTTTCTATGCAGACAAGATCCGCTTGCACTGATTTCAGTATAACACAAGGCGCATACCGTTGCAAGATAAGATAAAATGACAAAAAGACTCTTTACAAACACGGGCAAAACGGTTATAATAATTGCACCGATAGGAAATGAAGGCGTAGCTCAGTTGGTTAGAGTACTTGCTTGACATGCAAGGGGTCGGTGGTTCAAGTCCACTCGTCTTCACCATTTGACTTTGCAGAAATGCAAAGTCTTTTTTTTTTCTGAAAACAATGTGTTTATCTGTTCTTCCCTTTTCTAAAGCAGGTAGATGGCAGGAGAATATAAAAATGAAAAAGGACGAATATTTAATAACAGACCCACCCCTAAAAGCATTGACTGTTTTTGCAATGCCTATGATTTTAGGCAGTTTCTTTCAGCAAGTGTACAATATGGCTGATTCAATCATCGTCGGTCAATTTGTCGGCTCCTCTGCACTTGCGGCCGTCGGTGCTTGTGCCGCGTTGACAAATGTTTTTATTTGCATAGCACTCGGTGCAGGCGTAGGGGCGGGTGTACTGGTCAGCCGTAATTTTGGCGCCCAAAATTACGGCAAGATGAAAACAATCGTTTCTACTTCGTTAATCAGTTTTTTGCTTTTAAGCATATTTCTTGGTATTTTCGGTGTTTGCAGTGCGCACTGGATGATGCGCACACTGCAAACACCTGCGGATATCATGGAGGAAGCCGTGCTGTATTTGCGCATCTATTTTGCAGGCTTCCCGTTTTTATTTATGTATAACATTCTGTCTACCATGTTTACATCCATCGGCGAATCAAAAATTCCGTTATGGCTTTTAATATTTTCGTCGGTTTTGAACATCATCATGGACCTTTGGATGGTGGGCGGTCTTAAACTGGGCGTGTTTGGCGCAGCACTGGCCACACTCATTGCGCAGGGCATCTCTGCCGTTCTATCTCTTTTGATATTCCTTTATCGTATGCGAAAATACGCAAGTCCCTTTCATTGGTTTGACAAAAGCGAACTGCGTTCCATGCTAAAAATCGCCGTTCCATCTGTTCTGCAACAATCCACCGTGTCCATCGGTATGATGATTGTGCAAGCGGTTGGAAATCCATTCGGTACGCAAGCACTGGCCGGCTATGCGGCAACGATGAGAGTGGAGAATGTTTTTTCGCTGATCTTTGTATCTATCGGGAATGCTGTGTCCCCTTTTGTTGCCCAAAATTTCGGCGAAGGCAAAATTGACCGTATTAAAAAAAGGTTACCGTGCCGCTTTGCTGTTAGATGTATGCTTTGCCGTATTTGCATTTATCATCATCGAAACCATGCATACGCAAATTTCTTCGCTTTTCTTAGGCAAAGACGGAACGGCTTTAGCGTATCAGGTATCCGGCGATTATATGCAATGGATCGGCTACTTTTTTCATATTTATGGGTATCAAAATGGCAACAGACGGTGTACTTCGCGGACTAGGGAATATGCCCCCGTTTTTAATTGCAAATATGGTTAACCTTGCCATTCGCCTGTCCGTAGCATTGATTTGTGCACCGCGTTTTGGTATTGCCTTTGTCTGGCTTGCTGTACCGGCAGGCTGGCTTGCAAACTTTGTCATTTCTTATGTGGCACTACGAAAATCCTGGCCTAAGGATACTTTAGCTTAAAATTCTTATTTTATCAAAACAGGTGCGCTCTAAATTGTAAGGCAAACAAAAACATCTTTACTTTACAAAGAACCCTCCCTGTTCTGCGGCGTACGGAAAAAACCGTGCGCCGTAGTTTTATCTATATGGGAAAAGCAAGTGAAATTGCCGTAAAACAGCGTAAATAAAGGAAAAAAGCACCGAAAATTCGGTGCTTTTTTGGCAGGGGCTTTATAATCAACTCAATGCGTAAACAGTCCACCGGACTGTTTTATGAAAGGCCGTAAAAAAAGATCACGGCAAAAGCGATTGCTGAATTTGAAGAACATCTTATCTTAGAAGAAAAGAGCACGGCAACGATTGAAAAATATATTCGTGATGTAAAAGCGTTTTCGGTTTATGCACAAGACGAGGTCATTACAAAAGAAATTGTTATCGCCTACAAAAATCATTTGCAGGAAAACTATGCTGTTCGCAGTGTGAACTCAATGCTTGCAAGTATCAATAGTCTGTTTGCATTTTTGAATTGGTTTGATTTGAGAGTGAAATCATTAAAACTTCAACAGCAAGTATTTTGCTCGGAAGAAAAAAGAACTGACAAGAGCGGAATACAAACGCTTGTGTCAAGCGGCAAAGCAAAAAGGAAAAATGAACGATTGAATTTAATTATTCAAACGATTTGTGCCACGGGTATTCGTGTCAGCGAGTTGCAATATATTACAGTTGAGGCGACAAAGTGTGGCGAGGCAATCGTAAACTGCAAGGCAAAAAAACACGCTCGATTTTTATCGTGAAAGAACTAAAACAAAAATTGCTCCGCTATGCAGCAGAGCAAGGAATAAAAAAGCGGTATAATTTTTGTAACCAAAAGCGGCAAACCCATAAACCGCACGAACATTTGGCGAGAGATGAAAGCCTTGTGCAAAGATGCAAATGTCAATCCACAAAAGGTGTTTCCGCATAATTTACGCCACCTGTTTGCACGCACATTTTACGGTATTGAAAAAGATATTGCAAAGCTTGCCGACATTCTGGGTCACAGCAGTATCAACACAACTCGAATTTATATCATTTCAACCGGCACAGAACACCGCAGACGAATGGAAAATATGCACTTGATTATTTAGCATAAAAATAAAAAATTCGCCAAAATCGGCGGCGAATAACATAATCCTCATTATGTTGTATTGGATTCTATAACTGATACAGTAAACATAATTCTACATAACAAATTGTATCATAATAAGGACAGATTGTAAAGCACTTTGCTTGCGAAAAGTGAAAAGCTCGTAATTGTTGAAAGCTGAACATAACAACAGAGCCTTTTCTTATGATCTTTTTTTCGACGATTCCAAAAAAGGCGTGCTTTGTTATACTTTTTTTAACCTGCCATATTTGTGACAGGCTTTTTTATTGCTCTGTGTACAACATAATGAGGATTATGTTGCACAACACATAAGATGAGGAGAAGAAGTTATGAAAGATCGAGGTGTTATCGGCGTATTTGTCGATGAGAATGGGATAAAGACAAGATGTTCTGTTGCCGTTAGAGCAGAGCAGTCAAGGAAAGAACTGGAGGAGCAAGTGCTGCATGAACATCCGAACACGCATATTACTCTCGTAAGAATGTATACGTTTTCTTGCAAGGGCAATGTGGTAGATGTGGAAATGGGACTAAGGAAAATACTGTGTCAAAAATTTGGACCATACACGCCGCCAATTTTTGGATTGGAAAGCTACTCTGTAGGTAGTCTAGAGGAATTTATGGAATTCATCGAAACAATGGTTTGCTAATTGATAATATAACCGTCGTGCAAGAGACTGAGTGAAAGGAGTGGTATTGACGATGAAAAAGTTATTACTTCCATTCTAGTTGTATGCTATATACTTGCTCTTGTTCCTGCGATAATAGTTGCTGTTACCACAGAACAAGGAACTACTGGGGACTGTACATGGAAACGGACCGGAACGGTACTTACAATCAGCGGAAATGGAAAAATGGGTGATTACGGTGGCGGTAGTCCATGGAGCGATAAAATAACAGAAGTCAAAATTTCGGAAGGGGTAACAAGTATTGGGACTCGTGCATTCTTCCCTTTGTAAGAACTTAAACATCGTTAAAATTCCGGACAGTGTAACAAGCGTTGGCGCAGAGGCATTTAATACAACCCCTTCTTAAAAACAACAAAGGTAACTGGGAAGACGGAATTCTCTATATTGATGATTACCTGATTCAAGCCCAAGATACAATAGAAAGCACTTGCACGATAAAGCCCGGAACAAAAGTTATTGCGGATTCTGCTTTTTACCACTGTGAAAATCTATGCAGGGTTATTCTTCCAGACAGTGTAATAAGCATCGGCAAAAGCGCATTTGAGTCCTGTGAAAACTTATGCAGCGTTACAATTCCGGGCAGTGTAGCAAGCGTTGGAGAAAGGGCGTTCGAGGCTTGTTTGAACTTAAGCGACATTACCATTCCAGACAGCGTAATAAGCATCGGTGAAAGGGCATTTAAGAGTTGTTGGAGCCTAAGCAGCATTGCCATTCCGGACAGCGTATCAGATATCGGTATTTGGGCCTTTTATAACACAGGCTATTATTACGATGAGACGAACTGGGAGAAAAGCTGGGAGGGAGATGTGCTATATCTCGGAAATCATCTGATAGAGGCTAAGCCTCTTTCAGGCGCTTACACTGTAAAGAATGGCACAAAAACTATTGCGTCGGGTGCATTTAGATGTAACAATGGATTACTAAGCATCACCATTCCGGACAGCGTAACAAGTATCGGAGATAAGGCTTTTTGGTTTTGTGACAATCTAAGTGAAATTATTCTTCCGGACTCCATAACAAGTATTGGCGCTGACGCTTTCGATTCCACAGCTTATGCGAACGATGAGGTAAACTGGAATGAAAACATGCTATATCTCGGAAATTATTTGATTGAAATCAATTATAATGATTCTGATGTTTACAACGTAAAGAGCAGCACAAAAGTGATTGCAGATGATGTCTTTTCAAATTGCAAAAATCCGAGTAGCATTACAATACCAAGCAGTGTTATTCATATTGGTGAAGGAAATAATATCGTCACCAAGCAAACACATAATATAGACAATTATTTGCACTTCATACCGCTTATCGCTTTGGCAGGTCTTGGTGTGGGAGCAGCCGTTTTTTTAATCATCCGAAAAAGTGTAAAAAACATAAAAGCGATGAATTGAGATAGTCCAGCAAATGCAATTACAATATGTTCATTGTGCAAGCCAAACTTTATAATTGAATGGAGAAAACTATGGGAAAGAAAATCGTTCATATGTGGCGCTGCATAAATTGCGGAAAAATGACCGATGCATACATTTGTACGCATTGCGAAAAAGAAAGTTATGTAAAAGATTGGAGTGAAACAACCATTCAAGATGAAAAACCTAAACTTACCGAAAAGCTGATTTCTAAATCTGACAAAGAAAAAGTCTATACCACAGTACCATCACCGGAAACAGAAATAAATGGCCTAAAAAAGAAATAACCAACCTTGCAGAAAGAATGGATATAAATAGAACCGGTGCAAGCAAAGCAATCAAGAGCATTGCGTGTGTTCTAACGGTGCTCTTCATTGTACAGGCCGTTATGCTTGGAATAAATTTCATAGGCTTGAAGAGAGAGGTTCATAGTTTGGAAGAAAAAAAAACAAAGAACAGACCTCGCTTGTACATAGTCAAAGCAAAATAATAAATAGTCTTGAAAAAACGGTTACTGAAGTTTCCGATTCCCAGATCAAATACATTGTTCACCGTGAAAAAGGGTGAAACATTGACAGATATTTGCCGGCAATACAATATAGATTACGAGGCAAACCGGGGAATCATTTGTTCACTTAACGGAATCGAAAATCCTAATACTATTAGCATAGGGCAAAAGCTGCTATTGCCTGTTTTGGATTGACAACAATCCACAGTGAAGCGCTCTGGCTAGAATTTACAAGAAGGAGGCACCAAAACCAATGAAGCTTAAAAGGATAGTACTGGGTATGGTTGTAATAACCATGTTTATCAGTTTAACAGGATGTAAGCAGCAAACAGACAAGCCGTTCAAAATCAAGGAAACGAAGATCACCCATAAAATAATTCCTTACGAGTCGTTCCAAAGCGAAGCGTTTTATGAGGAATATCTAAAGCCGCTTATGTTGGAAGTTGGATTCAAGGAAGAAGATGCGTACCTTAAAGCAAGCGAAAAAAAGTCTAAATATGTATATTACAGCGATAATTCATTAGTGCAAACCGATTATAACAGTTATGGTCGCTTTGAAATTCCGAACAGCCGCTATGTTCTCGGTTTTCAATATAAGCTTTCAAATCTCACCGCTGCAAAGGACTTTTATAGCGAAAAAAAGATTTATCCCGACATAGGGTGTGATGCGTATAGTTACTACGCTTTGTTTATCACATTAAATGAAAAAACCGACACAGATGATGGCGATGGTGCCCATGGCGGTGCCTATGGAGAAGAAAAAGTTTTTTCGGACTTTGCCTCTATTGGCGGCTTTTCCGGCAAAGGTCCATACTCCGGTTATGATCCCACTTGCTATATTTTTTCACAAAAACATACAACGGATGAAATTTACGAAAAACTGTGGGAGTATTTTGACAGTCCGGATGTAAAGGAGAAGTTGCTAATCGAAAAACAGGCAAATTCAAATCATTGACACTTTTTCCGAAAGTACCAAACTTAGGCGCGAAACACTACACCTATACAGAGAAAACCGCAAATGGCCAATCAAGCAGGACCCAAAAGATCAAGTCTTTTGGATCCTGCTTTTCGATGAACGAAAGATATTATCCGTAATCACGAATGCGCATTTACAACCGATTTTGTTTACATTCACCGTCTCCAAAAAAATACGCCTTGCATTTTGGCCGACCTTGCGCTATAATACCACCGTCAGTTCGCAAAATCCTGACCAGGCGACGGCAACCGGCCGTCGTCTTCTAAAAACAAAACTAAGGAGCAAAATCGAATGAAGAACAAAAAAGTACTGTTCATTGCCCAAACCGCAGGCATTGCCGCCATGTACGCGGCGCTGACCTACGCCCAAAACCTGCTGCTGCCGGGCACCACCTCCGCGGCGGTGCAATTCCGTGTGTCGGAAGCGCTGAATGTGTTGGCGCTGTTCACCCCTGCCGCCATTCCGGGGCTGACCCTGGGCTGCGTGCTGTCCAACCTGGTGAATATCGGCGCCGGGCTGCCGCTGGATATGATCTTCGGTTCCCTGGCTACACTGGGCGCCACCGGTTGTGTACGCCCTGCGGCAGGTAAAAATCAAAAATTATCCCCTCCTGTCCCTGCTGATGCCGGCTCTGTGGAACGGTGTGATTGTCGGCTGGGAGATTGAGGTATTCTTCATTGACGGCAAGTTCAACTGGATCAGCTTTTTGACCCAAGGGGGCTTAGTAGCCTTGGGTGAGTTAGGGGTCATGCTGGTGCTGGGCACGCTGCTGTATGTGGTGATCGTCAAGCGAAAGCTGGACCAAAAGCTGTTTATCAAATAAAACCGAACAGAACTGACAAGAGCCTATCCATTACGGATAGGCTCTCTTTTTATGCGATTTTACGCCTTGGTCCAGGTAACGCCCTGAGGGGTGTCTTTTAAGAGAATGCCCCGCTCTTTCAGTTCGTCCCGAATACGGTCCGCGGTGGCAAAGTCCTTATTCTTCCGGGCTTCCTGCCGCTGGGCAATCAGCGACTCGATCTCCGCGTCCACATCGTTGGACTTGCGATTATAGAGAATACCCAGCACGCCGCACAGCTCGTCAAACAGATCGGCTGCTGCTTGGCACACGGCGGGAGAAACGGTCTTGTCCAAAATACGGGTATTAATGTCATACACCAGCTCAAACACAGCGGAAATACCGTCTGCAGTATTCAAATCATCATCCATGGCGGTAATAAACGCATCTCGATGAGCGGCAATATCCGCCAGCAGCTGCGGATCGTCCGGGGTATCGACAGAAGCGTTTTTCAGGGCAAAGTCCAGACTGTCCCGGCAAGTGTACAGCCGCTCCAAAGCAGACTTGCACTGCTCAATGATCTCCAAATTATAGTTAATGGGCGTGCGGTAGTGGGCAGAGATCAAAAAGTAGCGGATCACCTCATAACCGTAGGCATCGGCAATCTCCCGCACCGTTTTAAAGTTACCCAGAGACTTGCTCATTTTCACATTGTCCACATTGATATAGCCGTTGTGCATCCAGTAATTGGCAAAGGTGCAACCATTGGCGCACTCACTCTGGGCAATCTCATTTTCATGGTGGGGAAAGATCAAGTCCTGACCGCCGCAGTGCAGGTCAATGGTGGGACCAAGGTACCGGCGGTTCATCGCTGAGCACTCAATATGCCAGCCGGGTCTGCCCTGCCCCCAGGGAGACTCCCAGTACGGCTCGCCTGGCTTGGCTGCTTTCCACAGCGCAAAGTCCAGCGGATCCTCTTTTTGCTCACCTACGGCAATGCGAGCACCGCTCTCCAGGTCTTCAATGGGCTGGTGAGACAGCTTGCCGTAACCCTGGTCCTTGCGGGTACGGAAATACACATCACCGTTGACTGCGTAGGCGTAGCCTTTTTCCTCTAAGGTGCGGATAATATCAATGATCTCGTCAATGTTTTCCGTGGCTCTGGGGTGCACGGAAGCCTCCCGCACATTGAGGCCCTTGGCGTCCGTCCAAAACTCCTTAATATAAGTCTCGGAGATCTCCTGATAGGTCTTGCCCTCCTCGTTGGCACGCTTAATGATCTTGTCGTCAACTTAACGCCGTAGCCCCGATACTCCAGGTAGCGGCGCAGCACATCAAACACGCACAGCGGCCGAGCGTTGCCAATATGAATAAAATTATACACCGTAGGCCCGCAGGCATAAATTTTCACTTCCTGAGGGTCCATGGGTTTGAACGCCTCTTTTTGTCTGGTCAGTGTGTTAAAAATCTTCATTTGAGCTGCTCCTTTAATTTTTCAATCTCTGCCTGCAAGGCATTGATTTTGGCTTCATTCTGTTGAATGGCATTCATCACCGGATCCGGCAGATTGATCTGGTCGCCCAGATCGCCGGGCACGCCAACCCCAATTGGGCTCGCCGGATCCCGGTCTTATGCGCCGTGCGCTGGCTGATATAACGGGCGATAAACGGCATTTTGTGATTTAAGAACCACTGCGCCTTGCGGTGACTGCGCAGGGCCTTAAAACCCGGGTACAGCAACACGATCTCAATAGGAGAGCGGGCTGCCGGGTCGTGCTCCATAAAGCACTGAATATCCTCTTTATATCGTTCAAACATAGAAACCTCCAAAAAAATATGCCCCTGTCTATCTGACAGAGGCAATAAAACGATACTGCGGTTCCACTCTTGTTTATACTCAAGCTAACGCTTTGGCCGGTAACGGGGCAAACCGTTGCGGCATACTCATTTCCGCCGCACTGCTCCCGGGTGCATTTCGCTGCCGCTTAGCATACGCGCCTTTCAGCATTCGGCGCGCTCTCTTTCTGCCAGGGGTGCAGGTACTTCTCCCTTTCTGCGCATTTACATGTAGGTTACTATCATTATAGCAAAAAAATGCAATTTTGCAACACTTATTTTGTGCGGATCAGGTGCCAGCCGTCTTTGGCATAGACAATACCGGACAGCACCGTTACCACAGCCACTACCCAAAAGGCAATGGTGCAGTACACATTCAGCCAGGGTGTAGAGGTGGTAATATCCGCCGCGCCCTCACCGATGGCAAGCAGCAGGTAGGTCAAACCGGTAGTGGACATTTGCAAGAAGGTCTTTGCCTTGCCAAACTTATTGGCAGCGATCACCTCGCCCTCCGAAGCGGCAGCCATCCGAATACCGGCTACCAAGAACTCCCGGGCCATCATCAGCATAATCACCAACTCTGTGTGCCAGCCCATATTCACAAATACAAGGTAAGCAGCCAGCACTAACGACTTATCGGACAGCGGATCCATCAGTTTCCCGAAGTCCGTAACCAGTCCCTGCTTGCGGGCAATAATACCGTCTGCCTTGTCGCTCATACAGGCGATAAAGTAAATCACCAGCGCCACGCTCCAGTGGTACGGGAATTGGATCAAAGACGCCGCCAGCAAAACGGAATGCAGGCAAAGCGAAAAACGGTAATTTTATTGGGCAGGTTCATCTACATACTCTCCTAACAGGTCATATTCTTCCGTGCCGGTTACACGCACCTGCACAAAGCTGCCGGTCTCCAGCGGCACAGCGGAATGGATCCAAATGTTGCTGTCAATCTCCGGCGAGTCAAAATAGCACCGTCCGGCATAGGTGTTCTCCTTACTGTCCGGACCGTCGATCACGGCGGTGTAGGTCTCCCCCCACCCGGCGCTGGTTCACTGCAGCGGTCACATCAAACTGCACATCCATCAGCGCGTCCGCCCGGGCGGTCTTTTTCCTCCTCCGGCACTTGGTTTTGGAATTCGGCGGCGGGGGGTGTCCTCCTCCGGGCTGTACGCAAAGCAGCCCATTTTGTCAAATTCCATTTCCTTTACAAACCGACACAGCTCTTCAAACTGTGCCTGGGTCTCACCGGGGAAGCCTACCATAAAGGTGGTACGCAGCGCCAAACCGGGAATACGCCGGCGCATGTTGGAAATCAGCTGCCGCAAGGAGTCATAATTGCCATAGCGGTTCATGGCACGCAGCACATCGCCGTTGCAGTGCTGCAAGGGAATGTCAATATAGGGGCAAATTTTGTCCTCATTGGCGATTACATCGATCAGTTCATCAGTGATCCGATCCGGGTAGCAATAGTACAGCCGGATCCAGCGGATCCCGTCGATCTGTACCAGCCGACGCAGCAGCTCTGCCAGGCAATACTTGCCGTACAGATCCTTGCCATACAGGGTGGTATCCTGGGCAATTAAGATCAATTCCTTGATCCCGCGCCCGGCCAGGCTCTCCGCCTCCGCCACCACGCTCTCCATAGGACGAGAGCGGAACGGTCCGCGAATACCGGGAATGGCGCAATAGGAGCAGCAGTTCGAGCAGCCGTCACTGATCTTCAAATACGCCCAGTGAGCGGGCGTGGAAAGCATTCTTTTCGCCCTCCAAGGGCAGCAACTCTTTGCAAGGAAAAAAGTTAGTCTGAACGCCACACAGCGCCTTTTGGCACACCTTAACAATATCTGCATTGGCACCGATACCAATGACGGCGTCCACCTCCGGAATCTCCTCCATCACCTGGTCCTGGTAGCGCTCAGCCAGGCAGCCTGTGACCACAATGGCAGAGATCACGCCGGCGGCCTTATACTGGGCCACCTCCAAGATGGTCTCAATGGCCTCTCGCTTAGCGTCCTCAATAAAGCCACAGGTGTTAACGATCATCAGGTCGCTGTCTTCAATGCGCTGCACGATTTGAAATCCGTTTTCACTTAATTTCTCTAATAACAATTCGCCGTCGACCTGGTTCTTTGGGCAGCCCAATGAGATCATGCCGACTTTATAAGTATTCTTCATCTTCCAGTTGTTCCAAGGCGGCCTGAATATCGTGATAGCCGAACCCGCGCCGTGCCAGCGCAGCCATCACCTTTTGCCGTCCGTCTTCTTGCTGTAATTTTCTGCTGTATTTGCGCAGGATCAAGTCCTTTGCAGTTTGCACATTGTCCGGCGCCTGCTCTGCAAGGGCACGGTCAATAATCTCACGGTCAATCCCCCGCTTTTGGCACTCCTGCCGTGCGTGGTATGCCGAGTATTTTTTATCTTCAATCAGGTGCCGCACCAGTCGTCGGGCATATTTCTCGTCGTCCAGATAACCGGCATCCAGCATTTGTGCCACCGCTTTGTCCGCAGCATCCGGGTCTGCTGTGCGCAATAGTTTGTCCCGCAGTTCCTTAGCGGAATGATCCCGGTGAGACAGCAGCTCCACTGCTTTGTTCAGCGCCTTGCGCTCGTTAATCTGCTGCACCAAGCGCTGCCAGTCGTCCTCGCTGATCTCCGTACCATCCGGCAGGTAATGCTCTGCCCAAAAGGTGGTGCTGGTGGTGATTTGGTATTCATCATCCAACAGCAGGTGCACCTTGGTGCCTCGCCCGAGTTGATGGGTCAGGCGCATTACTCGTCGTCATCCTCTACGGCAATGTCCAACTTGGCGCGGGCTGCCGCACGGGTCTGGCGAGCTGTGCTCTCCTCTGCCGGTTCCGGCTCCGTATCCGCCTTGGGTGCCGCCTTAGGCTGATATTTCTTATCGGAGGTGGCCTGCACCTCGGCGATCTTTTCTTTAATCTCCTGCTCCAGCTGGGCCGCAAACGCCGGCTCGTCCTTGATAAGCTGTTTTACATTGTCACGACCCTGTCCCAGTCGGCGATCACCGTAAGAGAACCAGGAGCCGCCTTTCTTGATAACGCCGTACTCTACGCCCAGATCCAGGATCTCGCCCTCTTTGCTGATGCCGGTGCCGTACATAATATCAAATTCCGCAGAACGGAACGGCGGAGCCACCTTGTTCTTTACGATCTTCACTTTCGTGCGAGAGCCGATAAACTGATTGTCGGAATTCTTCAGCTGCTCACCCTTACGCACATCAATACGCATAGAGGCGTAGAACTTCAGCGCACGACCGCCGGTGGTCACCTCCGGGTTGCCGTACACCACACCCACCTTCTCACGCAGCTGGTTGATAAAAATGATCAGGGTGTTAGATTTGTTGATTGCACCGGCTAATTTTACGCATCGCCTGGCTCATCAAGCGGGCGTGCAGACCCACATGGGAGTCGCCCATATCGTCGTCAATTTCCGTTCTGGGCACCAGTGCCGCCACAGAGTCCACAACAATAATGTCAATGGCACCGGAGCGTGCCAACTGCTCGGCAATCTCCAGCGCCTGCTCGCCGTAATCCGGCTGGGCTACCAAAAGAGAGTCCACATCCACGCCCAAATTGGCGGCATAAATAGGATCCAGCGCATGCTCCGCATCAATAAACGCAGCTTGGCCGCCGGCCTTTTGCGCCTCTGCCACACAGTGGAGCGCCAGGGTGGTCTTACCACTGGACTCCGGGCCGTAGATCTCTACGATACGGCCCTTGGGCAGGCCGTTAATACCGGTGGCAATGTCCAAGGACAGAGAGCCGGTGGAGATGGCGGCCACATTCAGGTGCTTGTTCTCACCCAGGCGCATAATGGCACCTGCGCCGTACTGCTTTTCAATTTGCTTGAGCGCATTTTCCAGCGCCGTCTGCTTGTCTGTTGCTTTGTTGCAGGGATATGTGCTATTATAGCGGCGTTGTAATTTAGTAAGGAGGTGTTCGCACATGGCAAAATGTGAATACTGCGGGAAAGAAATGTCCTTTGGCATCAAGGTTTCTCATTCACACAGACGGTCCAACAGAACCTGGAAACCCAACATTAAGAAAGTTAAGGCTATTGTAAACGGCTCTCCGAAAAGAGTTTATGTTTGCACCAGATGTCTTCGTTCCGGTAAGGTCGAAAGAGCGTAATGAGATAAAACCGCTGCACTGTTCAGCGGTTTCTTTTTACTCTGCTACAAAAGCGCAGCTGATACACAATTGTGTCAGCTGCGCTTTTTCTTTTACTTATTCTTTTTATTTTTACCGCCAATGGTAATCTTGCTTTCCGTACCGTTTAATATCCGCTTGATGTTCTCCCGGTGGGCAACCAGCACAATGGCCGCAAACACCACGGAGATCAGCGTAATGGGAACGGACTTATAAAACAGGCCCATCAGCACCGGGTACAGGATTGCCATTAAGATGGAACCCAGCGATACCCATTTGGTAATGAGGACGGCCACAAAAAACACCGCCAACAGGATCAGGGCAATCCGCCAGTCGATCATAAACACCATACCACCGCAGGTAGCCACACCCTTGCCGCCCTTAAACCGGAAAAAGCAAGGAAAAATATGACCCAGCACACAGAACAGCCCGGCAAAGGACTTGATGAAAATCGGCTGCTGCGCATATAGTTCATTCCCCACCAGCAGACGCACCAGCAAAATTGCCACAGCCACCTTAGCCATATCGCCTAAAATCGTTGCAACTGCCGGCAGTTTGCCGTAATTTCGCAGCATATTGGAACCGGCGTTACCGCTGCCGTGGGTGCGCACATCTTCCTTTGGAACTTGCGAGAAAGAATGATACCAAAATTCAGGCTTCCCAGTAAATAAGACAGAACCGCACCCAGGATTAGACGAAAAATCATTTTTTGCCCTCTCCCCTCTCGCGAATAATAAAGCCACACTGTCGCACTTATTGACGCACAGAATCACCGGTTTGCCGCTTTTTTGCAGCATATTGGCCACATCCTGATCGGTAGCCACCACGCCACTGCGCAAATCCGTCACCAGCACAATCACATCCGCCGTGGCAATGGCAATGTTGGCCTGGGCGCGCATTTGAGAGAGGATCACATCATCCGCCCGCGGCTCAATACCGCCGGTATCCACCAGCAGAAAGCGGTGACCCAACCACTCACAGTCGCCGTAAATGCGGTCCCGCGTCACGCCGGGCTTATCGTCCACAATGGACAGACGGGTGCCTACCAATTTATTAAAAAGTGTGGATTTGCCCACGTTGGGGCGGCCCACAATGGCAACAACAGGTCTCGCCATAACAGACCCTCCTTTCAAGCAAATAGCAAGAAAGGCGGACATAAGCCCCGCAGCCTGTTCGGCTGTGACCAAGTCCGCCTTTGTGTTGAAGTTTTTGGCTTACGCCTCGTCCTTGCTGACAACTGCCTTGCCGTTGTAGTAACCGCAGTTGGCGCACACTTTGTGCGGCACGGTGTAGCCGGCGCAGTTGGGGCACTTAACGAGAGTAGGCGCATTCAGCTTCCAAACGCTGGAACGTCTTTTGTTCTTTCTTGCCTTTGAAGTTTTTCTCTTAGGTACTGCCATTTGAATTGCCTCCTTTATAATCCTTGATGCAAAATAATCACTTAATCCAGCAGCTGCAAAAGGGCTTCCAATCTGGGATCCACATCCTTTTTGGCAGTCGCAGGGTCCGTCATTCAAATTCTTGCCGCACTTGCAGCAAAGACCCTTACAGTCCGGCTTGCACAGCATTTTGGTGGGAAAGAACAATAATAGCTCTTCCCGCAAAAGGTCGCTGAGATCCAGCGCATTGTCCTGTACCAAAACATATTCGTCGTCCGCATCCTCCCGGTTTTGGAGATCCTCTACCAAGATCTTGTGCAAGGACAACGACATGGGCTTTTGAATGGGCTCGGCGCAGCGGTCGCACACGCCGTCAAACACAAAGGACAGATCCAGATCTAAATAACATACATCCGCCTTTGCATACGCCTGTCCGGTCACGCGCACCGGCTGGCGCAGCGGGCAATACGAACCGTATTGCAAATCGTGGAAGTCCAGCTGCTCCTCAATGGCAATACGCTGTGTATCGCCGCCGAAAAGTGCCTTCAGGTCTAACTTCACAAAACCACCTCACGATCGCACTTTAAGTATTATATATACAAGACGCCGCTTTGTCAATAGTTATTTTTGCGGCGGAAAAATAAAGAGCCTGAAAAAGGCTCTTTATTTGTGCATTTTTGCTTACAGCTCTTCGCAGTAGTCAAACACTTCCACCGGCAGATCCTCTTTGTCACAGCTGATGGTGAAGTAGAAATCCACGTCCTGTGCCTCGCTCAACTCGGACAGCATATCAAAGAACTGAACCAGCTTCTGATACTCTCTGCCAACGATCTTAAAGGTGGCGTCGATCAAAATATCCGTCACGTCGTAGTTGCCGGCGCAGATACCGGCCAAGAAGCCGTAAAACGCCTTACAACCGCTGACACGGTATGTATCGGTCTCCAGCAGGCGAGCCTTAGAGGATACATCGTAAGTGAGCTTGGGCTCCTTTTCAATGCACACCACATTGCCGTCAGACTTCTCTACGCAGGTGTTCACCAGGTCAATGAGTTTTTGGTTTTGCCTGAGCCTTTGTTGCCGATAATGAGCTTAATCATTTATTATTCCTCCAATAGGATTTATTTGCAACTCTATTTTAGCATAACCCCAACTGTTTTTCAAGGTTTTCTTTTTCACTTTCATAACCGGGTTTGCCAAGGAGTGCAAACATATTCTTTTTGTAGCTCTCTACGCCGGGCTGATTAAAGGGATTGACCCCCAGCATATAGCCGGAAACGGCGCATACTTTCTCAAAGAAATAGATCATATAGCCCATGTTTTCTGCGTCCAGGGCGTCGATTTCCAGAACAAAGTTGCCAACGCCGCCGGCGGTGTGGGCCAGCAGAGTGCCCTGGCGGGCCTTTTCATTTACATAACTCATTTCCTTACCGGCCAGGAAGTTCAAGCCATCAATATTGCCTTCTTCCTCACCGATCACATAATCGCTCTGGGGGCGGGCAAACTGCATCACGGTCTCAAACATCAGCTTGCTGCCGCTTTCCTGGATATACTGACCTACGGAGTGCAGGTCGGTGGAAAACACGCAGGACACCGGGAACAGACCCTTGCCGTCCTTGCCCTCGCTCTCTGCAAACAGCTGCTTGAGCCATTCGTTGAACAGTGTCATTGCCGGCTCATAAGACACAAAGCACTCCAGACTCTTGCCCTTGTTGTAGAAGCAATTTCTGGCGGCGGCATATTTCAGCACATCGTTTGTGTCTACCGTTTGGCCGCACAGCGTATCCTCTGCGGTCTTGGCCCCGGTCATCAGAGCATCAATATCAATACCGGCCACAGCAATGGGCAACAGACCCACAGCGGTGAGCACGCTGTAACGGCCACCCACATTATCCGGCACCACAAAGGTCTCATAACCCTCTGCGTCTGCCAACGCCTTTAAGGTACCCTTAGACTGGTCGGTGGTGCAGAAAATGCGTTTTGCCGCCTCCTCTGCGCTGTACTTCTTGTTGACCATCTCCCGGAACACACGAAAAGCGATAGCCGGCTCCGTGGTGGTGCCACTCTTGCTGATCACATTCACGCAAATATCCTTGCCCTCACAAAGAGCCACGGT